>OHOP01000015.1_pt1 | contig 169830 bp, 162 predicted proteins | sample 1569821 | NCBI WGS metagenome assembly OHOP01 (sample SAMEA3879527, study PRJEB24766) | human gut metagenome | biome: human-associated habitat; feature: feces | place: USA | collected 1985/1987
CTGCCGGTCCTTGGGTGACGGATGAAGATGTGGCTTATATTGTAGAGCAAATAAAAAAGTGCTATAAGAGATGATTTTTTTCAAAAGCACTTTGAACCCCGAAACTTCAATAACTGAAAGTTTCGGGGTTTTCTTTTTAAAATAGAAAGATGGATTTTAGGATATTTGGAGTGGAATTTGTTTCTTTGCAAGAGATAAATATGAATGTGATAGTATGAGTCGGTTGATTGTAAAAAATATAGGGCCTATCAAGAGTGTGGATATAGAGCTTAAAAAAAGTAAATGTATTCATGGGACCACAAAGTTGTGGTAAAAGTACATTGGCGAAGATTATAAGTTTCTGTACTTGGATGGAAAAGACAAATGCATTTGAAGAGAAAATGGCATGGAAAGATGCTTATAAGCGTTTGCGGTCGTATCACAAATTGTCCGGTTCTTATTTTAATGAAGACTCGTTGATATATTATGCCGGTGAAAATTTGACATATGTTTATAATTGGAAAGAAAAAGAAGAAATCCCGGTGTTATATGATGAATATTATACGGAACATTATATTGAGAAAGAGTATTTCTTTCTATCTCTTGATAAGAAAATAAATCCTAAAGTTATTTATATTCCTGCGGAACGTAATTTTGTTTCTGTAGTTCCTAATTTGCGCAATTATGCAGAAGATAATGATAATCTTTTGGATTTTATAAAAAATTGGTATGATGCTAAACGCAAATATCCGGTTGACCACAAGATGAAGGTCTTGAATATGGGAATAAAATATTATTCAGGAGATGGTGATACAGACGTGTTGCAAATGGAAAATGGTAAGAAATTAACTTTGCGTACTGCGTCTAGCGGGTTACAGTCAATTGTCCCTTTGTTACTACTAATAGATTGGCTCTCAAAAGGGATATATGAAGAGGAAAAACCTTACTCTTATGCTGAAAGTGAGAAGATTACCCAATTGTTAGAAGGATTGCAGACTGGTAATAACCGAACTTCGGATGAATTGGAAGAATTGAAAAGACGTCTGGCAGGTTTTATAAAAGGAAAGGTGTATACTCATACGCAGTTCATAATTGAAGAGCCTGAACAAAACTTATTTCCAGAAGCGCAACGTGATCTTTTATTTTACTTACTTACCGCTATTAATCATGGAAGAAATCATCGTTTAGTTATTACTACTCATAGTCCTTATATTCTATATGCATTGAATAATTGTTTAATGGCTTATGCTGTGAAGAATAAAATGCCGAAAGAGGAGTATCAGGAGCTTGACTGTAAAGAAGTCGTATTGGATTCTAAAGAAGTTGCTGTATGGGAAATTGAAAATGGAATGATGCGAGCGGATATTCACAGTGTGAATGGTACGATTCAAGACAAAGATGGGCTGATTCGAGCCAACTATTTTAATAGAATTATGCAAGGAATTATGAGCGATTTTAATAATATGCTTAATTATTGTGAGGAAGATGAATAGTTTGTTTTCACACATAAGTAGTATAGCTCCTTTTGACGCATTTGTTATGAACCAGGATCAAAAAATAGAATATAAAAAAAAGTGGGGAGTTATTATTATAGGAGAAAATGAAGTAGAGATACTAAATGAAGGGTATTTGAGGGGTTCTAAGAGGTAATATTTTCTATATTTACATAATCCGTTAGCATCCAATTATGACGTCTTGCACGCGATGAGGTAATCCCCTATTTTTGTATCTGTATAATTGAAAATTAGAATTCATGTACAGCTACAATGATTTTGAACGTCTCTTTGTTCGTTACAAGGCCGAAGTCGTCCCCGTAGGAATCTCTATTCAGAAATTCTGCACCGCAAACAAAGTCCCTTACAACCTATTTGAAAGATGGTACAAGGATACTCGGCACAAGATTGAAAAGTAGTAGTGAAGTCTTGTGGATTGAATTAATTGGTATCTTTGTGGTAGAAAGGAGAACGAGATATGACAACGAATTTAACAATAGAGTTAGACAATAACTTATTGGAAAGTCTTAACCAATACGCAAAAAGTAGAGGAAGAACTGTATCTGAAATATTAGAGGGACAGTTGCGCAAATTGGTGCAGATTCAATCAAAGAGAAAAACAACTCCGGTTTCTTCTAAACTACGTGGAGTTGTAAAGTTACCTAAGGATTTTGACTATAAAAAGGAGATGGAAGAAAGAATCTGATGAAGCGCTATTTTGTAGATACTAATGTTGTGTATTCTGAATTTTCTGATTATGAAGATGCTATACAGCATTATACTGCGTTACAAGATGCTTCAGTTGAAGGTATAATAACACGAAATATTAAAGATTATAAGTATTCAGATATTCCAGTGCTATTGCCAACAGAATATCATACGTTTTTACACCCATAGCCTTAAAAGCTCTTACAATAGTTGAAATGCTTCTTCTATGTTTTGGGCTTTGCTAATTATCACCTTTTGATGTTCCCAAGGTATGTCGAAGATAATTCTATAGTTATCAGCTACTTGTAATTGTCTCTCAACTTGGGGGACAATTACATTATTGGATGAAAAGTGTACTTTCTCTGCGTAGAACTCATAGAAGTTTTTACTGTAGTATAGGTTCTGAATCTGAAAGTACAAGTTATTGAATGATTATTAGGATAATTCAATATTGTAAATTACCTTTGTAGAAAATATATTGAGATATGGGTAAGTCTAAAGTATATAAAGAGCAAGAACCGATACTGCAGAAAGTAAGTGAGTCTATGGCTGTTTATTCAAAGATAGATTCTGGCACTGTCACGAGTGAACGGGACAATATAAAATTGGCTATTTCCGGTGAAGAATTATTGGATAGGCTTCGCCCTCGTATAAAAGCTTTGTTCGAATGAAAGTTGTATTTGCACCTGAAGTTGAAGAGGATTTATATGAACTTATAGAAGTGCTTATTGAAAAAGAATACCTAGGGACTTATCCTTTTGCCATTTCTTACGTAGAGGACTTAATTTCTGATATTCAACAAAACATAAATTCTAAATTAAAGAAAAAGGCTCCCGTCTTTTTTGAACGATATGGTAAGGATATGCAATATATTACTTATCAAAGAAATGCAAATACTACTTGGTACATTTTCTTTTCAATAGTAGAGGGTACTTATTTTATTAAGTATATTACTAATAATCACGTTTCCAGTCAGTATATTTTATAGACTATTTTCATGCGGGAAGGGTTTATTTCTATTTCTCCGGTGAGATGCCTTTGAACCTTTTTTTATCAAGGTTTGATTTATAGCTACTTACAACTTTTCTCAGAAAAACTGCTCTCGCTGCCTTTTTTCCTTCTTTTATTAGAGATTTAATCCTCACCTTTGCATCGTTGATCAACGAAATGAGTGAATTAAAAACGGAATTTAAATCTCTAAATGAAAAAGTATGAGTGTAATTTTTAGAACGGTAGAGAGACCGTCCGACCCTCGGGTTGAGAATTCTCCCAAGAAGTATTTCCCGCAGTTAGTAACATTGGGTCAAAGTGTAGACTTGGCATTTGTTGCCCAGAAGATGCAGGACCGTTCATCGCTTTCTATCGGTGATATCAGAAGTGTGGTGCAGAACTTTGTGGAGAAGCTGAAAGAGCAGTTGCTGGAAGGTAAGACGGTGAATATTGGCGGATTGGGCGTATTTATGCTGGCTGCCAAGTCGAAAGGGGTGGACAAGGCGGAGGATGTTACGGCCAAGAGTGTGGATAGTGTCCGTATCTGCTTTCAAGCCAATAAAGAGTTGAAGATAACCAAGACTGCTACCCGTGCAGGTGAAAAGTTGGATCTGGTCAGCTTGGACGATTATCTGAAAGGGTTGTCGAATATTCCTGCGGGAGGTGGTTCGGACAGCGGTTCGGGAGATAGCTCGGGCGACGGAGGATTGGATGAAAATCCTCTTGGTTAATGAAAACTAATAATTAAAGTAAAAAAGGTCACTATGAAGAAAACGGGTTGGAATGTAATTTTGAAGATGATAATTGCCATAGCCAGTGCTATTGTAGGCGCAATTGGTGGACAGGCAATGACGCTTTAAGTATAAGGTTTATATAAAACAAGCCGGCAGCGCATTTGATTTGTGTTGCCGGCTATCTTTTGGGGGTAAACAGGAAAGTTACTCTTCAATCCATTTCACTATTTCCTCTGATAACGGATTAGTGGATGAACCATAAGAAGCTACCCATTTCCCGTTTTCATCAATCAGGAATTTATGGAAATTCCAACCGACTTTTGCGTCTTGCACACCATTCTCGCTCTTCTGGGTTAACCATTTATACAAAGGAGCTATGTCTTTTCCCTTTACAGAGATTTTAGCCATCATAGGAAAGGTTACTCCATAATTCAATGTACAAAATTCTTTGATTTCCTCATTACTGCCTGGTTCCTGACTCAGGAAATCATTAGCAGGAAAGCCGATTATTACAAAATTATCCTTTCCATACTTCTCATATAATTCTTCGAGCTTAGCGTATTGCGGAGTAAATCCACATTTGGAAGCGACATTAACTACCAGCACTTTTTTGCCTTTAAAGGTGGAAAGTGATATATCTTCTCCATCAATGGTCTTGACTGTAAAGTCGTAGAAACTCTTTTGCTGTGCCTGAGCAGCTATTGCCATCATTGCCATAAAAATACTTATAATAATTGTTTTCATCTTTATATTCTGTTTATCTATAAAAACAAAATGGAGACTTAAATAGTTTATCATTGAAATAAAAAAACACTACCTTTGCGCCCCGGTAAAAGATTGGTTTTTTGTAGGTAAAATAGGTATGAAGAAGAGTCTTATCGCATTAGCATTCGGCACCTTGGGATTAGGGATTGCCGAATTTGTCATGATGGGCATCTTGCCCGATGTGGCTAAAGATTTAGGTATCAGTATTCCTGTTGCGGGACATTTTATTTCCGCATACGCTTTGGGAGTTTGTGTAGGTGCACCTGTATTGATCTTAGCCCGTAAGCATCCATTAAAACATATCTTATTGGTATTGGTTACTTTGATGATGGTAGGAAATACCTGTGCGGCACTGGCACCTAACTACTGGGTGTTATTGCTGGCACGCTTTATCTCCGGACTTCCTCATGGTGCATATTTCGGAGTGGCCTCTATTGTGGCGGAAAAGTTGGCTGATAAAGGAAAAGGTTCCGAGGCTGTATCGATAATGATAGCAGGGATGACCATAGCCAATCTGTTCGGAGTTCCACTGGGTACTTCTTTGAGTAATTCCATTTCCTGGCGTGTCACTTTCTTATTGGTGGGTTGCTGGGGTGTGATTATACTTTATTATATCTGGCGTTGGGTGCCTCATGTGGAAGGGTTGAAAGATACTGGATTTAAGGGGCAATTCCGATTCCTGAAAACACCGGCTCCCTGGCTGATTTTGGGTGCAACGGCTTTAGGAAACGGAGGTGTTTTCTGCTGGTATAGTTATATCAATCCGTTGCTGACGGAGGTGTCCGGATTTACTGCGGAAAGCATTACCGCGCTGATGGTATTGGCGGGCTTTGGCATGGTGGTAGGTAATCTGGTTAGCGGACGGCTTTCCGACCGTTATACTCCCGGGAAAGTGGGGACTACTGTGCAGGCTATGATCTGTATTGTATTGCTGTTGATATTCTTCCTGTCTCCTTATCCGTGGTTATCTGCATTGTTGATGTGTCTGTGTACGGCCGGTCTGTTTGCGGTTTCCAGTCCGGAACAGGTGCTGATAATCCGTGTGGCAGAAGGGGGAGAGATGCTGGGAGCAGCCTGTGTACAGGTAGCATTCAATCTCGGAAATGCTATTGGAGCCTATGTGGGAGGATTAGCCATTAGTGGTGGATACCGTTATCCGGCACTGGTTGGAGTGCCTTTCGCTATGGTAGGTTTTATCCTGTTTCTGACTTTCTACAAGAAATATCAGGCGAAATATTAAAACATTTCAATATCTTTTCGTATTTTTGTCCGCAAGTATTAACTAAACGAAACGAATTATGAAAACTTTGAATGTTGGAAAAATACTTTTTTTACTGATGATTGTCATGGGGTTGTCATCATGTGGTGATGAGTATTACACTGACGATTATTTGAGAAACAGTGATGAAAAACTATGCGCAAAAAAATGGGTAGAAGAATACACAACAGAGAACAAAGACGGCGTTGAAGTGTTATGTAGTCATCAATTAAAATTTGCTAAAGCTGATTATTCTGGTCAGGAGATTTGGGAATATTATCGTAGTGGAGAAAGTCGCCCTTATGAAACAACTTCACGTACTTTTACGTGGAAATGGATAGATAAAACAATGGAAGGTTTGATTTTGAACTATGGTGCCGGTGAAATAAAGTACTTTGATAATGTATGGGTACGTGAGAACTATTTATCCGGCAAATTGAATGGAATGATTGTGATGATGGTAGGTACTAATTTTTAATAATAATGCCTTATGAAACGCTTAATTTATAAGCTATTTTTTCTTTCAGTCCTTTTCATTGGGCTTACAGCTTGTGATGATCAGGATGAAACGGAATATTGGTTGCCTGGTACATGGGCTGGAACGGTAGGTAATCGTGATGCTTCATTCCTATTTAATGAGAATCGGACGGGTAGCTTTCGTATAGAGGGTGGTGATTCTGGTACATTCGATTGGTATTTTGAAGATGAACGTTATTGGACAGCATCTTCGGGAACTATTATTTTGGATTTTGGGCGTGGTGATAAAGCTTGTATTACAGGTTCATACGCAGATCGAAAATCTATTTCAGGATGGTATTATAGTTTTTATGAAGACTATTTGGATGGTTATGATGACGAGGCTCGGGCATTAGTTTTGCGTAGAGTTGGTTATTGAGAACTTAAATTTATTAATAAATAGCCCCCGCACTTCAATCTGCGGGGGCTATTTTGCTTATATCCTTTTATTTCTTCAAAAATAACTTCTTGAATTCATTCGGATAAGGCGTTTCAAACTTCATCAACTCTCCCGTAACCGGATGGTAGAAACAAAGCTTGAAGGCATGAAGCGCCAAGCGTCCAATGGGGTTTACGTCTTCTATTCCGTAGCGGCCATCACCAATAATAGGATGCCCTAAGTCCTGCATGTGCACACGAATTTGGTTCTTACGACCGGTCTCAAGATCCAACTCTACAAGGGAATAACCATTGGCACGCTTAATTGTGCGATAGTGTGTGATTGCTTTCTGCCCTCCGTCATCTGTTGGACTGGAATAAACATAAAGCGTACGATCTGTAAGCCAGGATATGACACAACCTGCATTCTTTTCCATTTCTCCTGTGACTACGGCTACATAGCGACGGTCGGTTACAATCTCATGCCAGTTGTCACGCAATGTGCGTTGCGTTTTTTCATCCTTTGCAAACATCATCAGTCCGGAAGTGTCACGATCGAGGCGATGAACGATGTACACGTTGCTACCGCGTCCATTAGAGCGCTGAACATATTCATTTAGAATATGGTATGCTGTACGTTCCTTCTGACGTTCACTGCTGACTGATAGCAGGCCTTGCATCTTTTCCACTACTATGATATATGCATCCTCATATACAATCTTCAGCAGGTTGTTATGGAATTCTTTCTTGCCTTTATCACGACTGATTTGTACTTTCATACCCGGTTTTAACGGGAAATTATATTGAGTAGTGATCACACTGTCTACGAATACCACTCGCTTGCTGAGCAATGATTTTAGTTTGGTACGGCTGGCATCCGGCATCTTGGCTGCCAGAAACTCCATAAGTTCCATCGGTTCGTTTACTGTGTAGTCCGTATATTGGGTGCGGGCTCGCGCTACTATTTTTCCTTTTGCCACGTTGATAGTGATTAATGGTTAGTGATTAGTGATAAAATTCTCAGTCTTCATTTCTTAATTCCAGAAGCACTACGTTTTCTACGTGGTGGGTGTGGGGGAACATATCTACCGGTTGTATGGCTTTTACTTTATATTTTACGTCGAGCAGTTGCAGGTCGCGTGCCTGTGTGGCAGGATTGCAGCTTACATATACGATACGTTTCGGTTCGGCAAACAGGATAACATCTACCACATCCTGATGCATTCCTGCACGCGGAGGATCGGTAATGATAACATCCGGGCGCCCATATTGATTGATGAAATCCTGGGTCAGCATGTCTTTCATATCACCGGCAAAAAATAATGTATTCTTAATCCCGTTGATTTCTGCATTTACCTTTGCATCTTCGATAGCTTCGGGTACATATTCAATACCAATAACCTGGCGGGCTTGTTTGGAAACAAAGTTGGCAATGGTTCCTGTGCCTGTATAAAGGTCGTAAACCAACTCTTTACCGGTCAGTCCGGCGAAGTTGCGTGCTATCTTATAAAGATTGTATGCTTGTTCGGAGTTTGTCTGATAGAATGATTTAGGACCTATTTTGAAGCGTAATCCTTCCATCTCTTCGAAGATGTGATCTTTCCCCTTGAAAGTGTATACATCCAGGTCGGTAATGGTATCATTACGTTTATTATTAATAATGTATAGGAGAGAGGTGATTTCAGGGAATGTATCTGCTACATATTGCAGGAGTTGCTTGAATAATCTCAATTCTTCTACCTCTTCTTCTATTTTAGCTATGAGGATAACCATTAATTCTCCGGTGGTAGATGTGCGGATGATCATGTTGCGCAACATGCCTTCCTGTGTGCGGAGGTTGATGAAAGAATAATTGTGTTCGTAAGCATAATCACGTACGGCATTGCGGATACGGTTGGATATGTCATCTTGCAACCAGCACTTCTCTATAGCCAGTACTTTATCGAAAGCGTTGGGGATATGGAAACCTACGGCATTCATCTGTTCGTATACCACATTCTGTTTTATTTCTTCTTCCGTCAACCAACGTTTGTTAGAAAAAGTGTACTCCAGTTTATTTCTGTAGAATTGTGTTTTCTCGGAACCGAGGATCGGAGAAATTTCCGGAAGTTCGATTTTTCCGATGCGGGTAAGGTTGTCCGTTACTTGTTTTTGCTTGTACTTGATTTGCTCAGAATAGGGAAGAACTTGCCATTTGCAACCGCCACATACGCCATAATGTTGGCAAAATGGGACAGCTCTTTCACGAGAATATTCGTGGAACTTCACTGCTACAGCTTCAGCATAATGATGCTTTTTTCTCTTAATTTGCAGGTCTACTACATCTCCGGGAACGACATAAGGTACGAAAATAACCAAATCATTAACCTTTGCGATGGCTTTTCCTTCGGCAGCCACATCCGTTATTGTCACTTTCTCCAGTAGAGGAAGCTCTTTTCTATTTCTTGCCACTTTTACACCAGTCTAATAAATTATTCTGCAAAAATAGACATTTTTTCGGGAATTCTCTCTATGAAGTGAAATATTAAAGATTGCAATGTCGAAATTGCATTTTGATAGAAAGTTTTTTCTCAAAAAGTTTTCTAGTATGCGAAATATACTTAGATTTGCGAACAGAAAAAAATCACAATTGAGAAACTTAAATTTATATTATGGACAAGAAAAGAGTTTATACCTTTGGTAACGGTCAGGCAGAAGGAAAGGCTGACATGAAAAATCTTTTGGGGGGTAAAGGCGCCAACCTTGCCGAGATGAACCTTATTGGGGTTCCGGTTCCTCCCGGTTTTACAATCACGACTGAGGTTTGTACCGAATATAATGAGATGGGGCAGGAAAAAGTGGTTGCTCTGTTGAAAGGCGAAGTAGAAAGCGCCATAGCAAGAGTGGAAGAATTGATGTCTTCTAAGTTCGGTGATATAGAAAATCCCTTACTGGTTTCGGTACGTTCCGGTGCTCGCGCTTCCATGCCGGGTATGATGGACACAATCCTTAATCTGGGTTTGAACGATGAAGTGGTAGAAGGATTGACACGTAAAACTGGCAATGCCCGTTTTGCATGGGACTCTTACCGTCGTTTCGTACAGATGTATGGTGACGTGGTATTGGGTATGAAACCGACTAATAAGGAGGATATCGATCCGTTCGAAGCTATCATTGAAGAAGTGAAGCATGCGAAAGGTGTGAAGCTGGATAACGAATTGGAAGTGGAAGACCTCAAAGAATTGGTGAAGAAGTTTAAAGCTGCCGTGAAGGAGCAAACCGGAAAAGATTTCCCGGCTTGTGCTTATGAGCAGTTGTGGGGTGCTGTTTGCGCAGTATTTAACTCCTGGATGAACGAACGTGCTATTCTGTATCGTAAGATGGAAAGTATACCCGATGAGTGGGGTACAGCTGTCAACGTACAGGCAATGGTATTCGGCAATATGGGCGAAACTTCAGCTACAGGTGTTTGTTTCAGCCGCGATGCCGGTACGGGTGAAGACTTGTTTAATGGTGAATATCTGATCAATGCACAGGGTGAAGACGTTGTGGCAGGTATCCGTACTCCGCAACAGATTACAAAGGTTGGTTCGCAACGCTGGGCAGAACTTGCAGGTGTTAGCGAAGAAGAGCGTGCTGCTAAATATCCGTCCATGGAAGAGGCTATGCCGGAAATCTATAAAGAGCTGGATATGCTGCAAACTAAATTGGAAAACCACTATAAGGACATGCAGGATATGGAGTTTACCGTTCAGGAAGGTAAGCTTTGGTTCCTTCAGACGCGTAATGGTAAACGTACCGGTGCAGCTATGGTAAAGATTGCAATGGATTTGCTGCATCAGGGTATGATTGATGAAAAAACAGCTTTGATGCGCTGTGAGCCCAATAAATTGGATGAATTGCTTCATCCTGTATTTGATAAGACTGCTTTGAAACAAGCTAAAGTTCTGACTCGCGGTCTTCCTGCCTCTCCGGGTGCTGCTACTGGACAAATTGTGTTCTTTGCAGATGATGCTGCAGAATGGCATGCTGCCGGTAAGCGTATTATAATGGTACGTATCGAAACTTCTCCCGAAGACTTGGCCGGTATGGCAGTTGCAGAGGGTATTCTTACTGCCCGTGGTGGTATGACGTCTCATGCAGCAGTAGTGGCCCGTGGTATGGGTAAGTGTTGTGTGTCGGGGGCCGGTGCTTTGAATATTGACTATAAGGCTCGTACGGTAGAAATAGATGGTGTTCTGCTGAAAGAAGGCGATTATATTTCATTGAATGGTAGTACAGGTGTAGTTTATAAAGGTCAGGTAGAAACGAAGGCTGCTGAACTTTCAGGAGATTTCGCAGAACTGATGGATCTAGCTGATAAGTATACGAAACTCCAGGTTCGTACCAATGCGGATACTCCTCATGATGCTGCTGTGGCTCGCAACTTTGGTGCTATTGGTATCGGTCTTTGCCGCACGGAACACATGTTCTTTGAAGGTGAAAAGATTAAGGCTATGCGTGAGATGATTCTTGCGGAAGATGCAGAAGGACGTCGCAAAGCGTTGGCTAAGATATTGCCCTACCAGCAAGCTGACTTTAAGGGCATCTTCCAGGCTATGGAAGGTTGTCCGGTAACAGTTCGTCTGCTTGATCCTCCTTTGCATGAGTTCGTTCCCCACGATCTGAAAGGTCAGCAGGAAATGGCGGATGCTATGGGTGTTAGCCTGCACTATATCCAGCAACGTGTAGAATCGCTTTGCGAACATAACCCGATGTTGGGACACCGTGGATGTCGTTTGGGTAATACATATCCTGAGATTACTCAGATGCAGACGCGTGCCATTCTTGGTGCTGCTTTGGAACTGAAGAAGGAAGGCGTGGAAACACATCCGGAAATCATGGTTCCGCTGACTGGTATCTTGTATGAGTTTAAAGAACAGGAAAAGGTGATTCGTGAAGAAGCTGCTGCACTTTTCGCTGAAGTGGGTGACAGTATTGACTTTAAGGTGGGTACAATGATTGAAATACCTCGTGCTGCCTTGACTGCCGACCGTATTGCTTCTTCTGCTGAGTTCTTCTCATTCGGTACGAATGACTTGACACAGATGACATTTGGTTATTCACGTGACGATATTGCTTCCTTCCTCCCGGTTTATCTGGAAAAGAAAATCTTGAAAGTAGACCCGTTCCAGGTTCTCGACCAGAACGGTGTGGGACAGCTGGTGCGTATGGCTACTGAAAAAGGTCGGGCTATCCGTCCGGATTTGAAGTGCGGCATCTGTGGTGAACATGGTGGTGAGCCTTCTTCTGTGAAGTTCTGCCATAAAGTTGGTTTGAATTATGTGAGCTGTTCTCCGTTCAGAGTGCCTATAGCACGGTTAGCGGCGGCTCAGGCGGCTATTGAAGATTTGAAGTAAAATACTCTAAAATCTTATATTTATAGGCTGTAAACCTTTTTTTAATAGGTTTACAGCCTATCTTTTTGGAAAAACATGTATCTAATAATCAAATATTTGTTTTTTCTTTATTATCTTTGCCATCACTTAAACTGTCTGATTACCTAATATTTTAATCACCAACTTTATGAATCTGGATTTTTCTACATTATATGCTCTTTGGGCTACTGATTTTTTTCAGAAGAATGAAATACTGCTGCTTTGTTTTGGGGTTATTATTTTATTGCTTCTGGTTATTATGATTGTTGTGTCCATCAATAAAACCAAGCGTTTGAAAACATTGCAGCAACTGAATGAAGTGGCAGAGGAAAGCAATCAATTGAAGAATGCCTTTATTGCCAATATGACGCATGAAATACGTACGCCGCTCAATGCTATCGTAGGATTTACAAATGTGCTTGCCGAAACTGATAATTTAAGTAGAGAAGAGCGGATGATTTTTCTGAAAGAAATCAATGATAATAAAAACTTCCTGGTTCAGATGATCAATGATTTATTGGATTTTTCGAAAATAGAGGCCAATACAATGGAATATAAAGATGGAGATGTGGATGTAAATGCATTGATTCAGGAAATATGTGCTGCGGAGAATGCACATCCCAGACCATCGGGTATTCAGATCGAGTTTGTAGAGAAACTGCCTCAATGTCGTTTAATGATTGATCGGGTACGTTTTGCGCAGGTGATTAATAATCTGGTAAAGAATGCATTGAAGTTTACAGAACAAGGTAGTGTCAGAATTGGATACCGTCGTCTGAGTAATGATAGTTTTTACTTTTACGTAGCTGATACAGGTTGCGGTATTGATGAAGAAAGCCGCCGTGCTATTTTTGAGCGCTTTGTAAAGATGAACTATAATATTCGTGGTACAGGTTTAGGTCTTTCCATCACAAAATCCATTGTAGAGCACTATGGTGGTGGCATTGGTGTAGAGTCGAAAAAAGGAGAGGGATCTACTTTCTACTTTACTTTACCTGCCAGTGCAGAGTATAGGGAATATGGGAAATTTTAATATAGATGTTTTTTAACTTTTTAATCCGCCATTTCTTTTAGTTTCTTAAAGTGGCGGATTACGCCCAGATAATCCCGGTCTGTACAGACATTAAATTTGTTCCATAAGTCACCGAGTACTACCGCACCTCCGAATCCGAAATCTTTTATTTCCAGAATATTGTCGGGAGTAATTCCACCTAAAGCCATGACTTTAGTATCGATGATTCTTTCTTTTCCTGCCGCACGCAATTCTTCGGGTGTGTAGCCAGAGAGAATTCCTTCCTTGGATATGCAGTCATAAACGGGACTCATGAATACATAGTCGTAAAAATGTTTTTTACTTTTTACTTCTTCTACAGAATGGCAGGTATAACTGACATGCCCTGAATAGTCATGCGGTTCATGTGGATTGCGCGTATTTAAGTGAATGCCCATGAGGTCGAATTCTTCTTTTAGATAAAAGTGCTCATGAGTGACGATACGCCTGTGATATTTTTCTGGTATCAACGTTAAGAGTCGCTCGGAATACATTGCAGGTGTTTCCGGTTTTCGCAGATGTAGAATATCCAACCCCTCTTCAAAGAGTGCCGTGATAATCTTGTCTTCTTCCACAAAAAATGTGGGTGCTGTGACTACAATGAGCTTCATTTCTTTTGATAAACGTTTATGTTAGCAAAGTTAATGATAAAAGCTTTTAGTAGCCAACGTTTTTCTTTAAAATATGTTAGATAGGATATGCAAAACACACCTTTGGGACTGATAATTCCCGCAGGTGCGTTTTTTGAAAAAGAGTTTATGATGTTGTTGTTATTTCATCCGGCTGCCTACTACATTCCAATCAATGATACCCCAAAGAGCATTTACATGATCGGCACGGCGATTTTGATAATCGAGATAGTAGGAGTGTTCCCAAACATCAAAGCCTAGCAAGGGGGTAAATCCTGAACGTACAGGGTTACTACCATTGGCTTCTTTGGTAATATGTAATTTACCATTTTTATCTACTGATAACCAAGCCCAACCTGATCCGAACAATCCTACAGCGGCAGCTGTGAATTCTTTCTTGAAGTTGTCAAAGCTTCCAAAGTCGCGTTTGATGGCTTCTGCTAATTTTCCTGTAGGCTCGCTTTGAGTGGGTTTCGGGGAAAATTGCAGGAAGTAGAGGGTATGATTTAATACTTGTCCGGCATTATTGAAAATTGCTCCATCCGGTGCAGTGGCTACTATAGTCACTAGATCTTTGTTTTCATACTCTGTACCCGGTACCAGGTTATTGAGGTTATTTACGTATGTCTGTAAGTGTTTACCATAGTGAAAATCTATGGTTTGCTGACTGATTACAGGTTCCAATGCATTATTTGCATACGGAAGTTTCGGCATTTCGTGAGTCATAATTATAAGCATTAAAGATGTTAATAACGTATTCATAATTTGTCTTGAATTATGGTTTTGTTAATATAACGTTTGGTATCTTATAAATGTTCTCTCAGATTCTATTAATTTTTCCAAAGTAAAATATAGTTTGTCACGGAAAACCGTGAGAAATAGGCATATATGAGTGAAAAAGTCGTGAAAAGAGTTGTTTTGGTGAAAATAATATGTATTTTTAGAGACTTTTTATGAATTTGGTATTATGAATAGAACATATTTGTTGGATGAGATAACTAAAATCCGTCGGGTTATTATTGAAAAGAGTGGAAAGTTTACTTTAAAAGAGTGCGAAAGCATTGCTGCTGCTTTGGAGGTGGATAATGTTTCATTGGTGGCTATGCTGGAGGCGATCAGGAAAGATCTGTTCCCTCAGAAGTTTGTTTTAAACTTGAAAGATGCAGAACGCTTTCAACTTTTGCGGTCTACCCTTCAGAAGAATGTGGAACATGTTATTCTAAAGAAAATAGCTCCGGAGCTGGCTGTGCTTGCTGAAAACCTCAAGAAGCCTCAGGCAGATAGTGAGGTGTGCCAACAGGCTATCAACAAGCTGCGTATTCAAATAAAACCTTATGCAGAAAAGGTGCCTAAATTGGTGAAGTACCTGAATGAATATGCTGATTTATGTGAGGCGAATTTCCTGAATGTACTTAGACTGAAAGTGCTTCGAATCAATTTACGTTTCTTGCCTTTATTGAAAGAAGCGAATAATTTGTTTGATACTTGTGACAATACTTCCGATAAAGAATTGTATTGGAAGATGGCTGAACAGTTGTATTTGAATTTTCCATCACTGTTTAAGGAGGAAGTTTATTACTTTAGTATTATTCGGGGTATTTTAGATGCATTTTATAGAAAGTCAGGGCAAGAGACTATTGTACTGGATATTCCAGCGGAAATATCATTGATTGAGGAAGGTCAACCAGAGGAAGTAGAGGCTATTGAGGAAAAAACGGAAGAAGTCCTTGAAGAGATAGAAGAGAAAAATACTGAGATTGCGGATGAATTGGTTGAACCGGCAATAGAACAAACGGAACCGGAGGTCGAACAAGTAGAACCGGAAATAGAATCGGTAGAGAGTGAACCTGCTGAAGTTGTTTCCGAACCTACTGAAGCAAAACCGGAACTTGTTGAAGCAAAATCAGAACCTATTGAGGATAAACCAGAACTTGCAGAAGCAGATGTAAAACAGGTTGAACCGGAAGTTGTACAGGCTGAACCGGAAATGAAGCAAAGTGAGCCGGTTGTTGTTGAATCAAATCAACCGGAAATAAAATCGCCAGAGCCTGAAGTGAAGCAGCCGGATCCGGAAAGAAAAGAAGAAGTTCCTGCTATTCAAAAGAAATCCAGAAAATCTATATATATAATAGGTGGCTGTATATTTCTGATCTTGGTTTTGATCTGTTTGTATTTTGTGTTTGCATCCAAACCTAAGCCAGTTGTTGTACCTCCGGCTGTGGTTGCTGACACTATTACTGTGGTGCAGGATACCACGACTGTAGCGCCTGTTGCCACTCCTAAGGAAACTCCGGTTAAGGCTGTAGAGCAGCAAAAGCAGCCTAAAGTTGAAGAACAACCTCAATCTAAAGTCCAGCCGGAGGCAAAGACTCCTGTTAATGAACCTCAACAACAGGCCGAACCTGAGAAAACAGAGAAAAAAGCTCAGACTAACTCTTTGGAAGCAGCTCGGGAAGCAACGCAGAATGGTGATTACAAGAAAGCATTCGATATTTATAAATCTTTAGCCAATGCCGGAAATGCAGAAGCACAATATTGTCTGGGTATCATGTATGAAACAGGAAAAGGCGTTGATATCGATATCTTCGAAGCTGTTATGTGGTACCGGAAAGCTAAAGCGAAAGGCTTTTCAATGGCCGAGCGTAAGCTGTTGGAGCTAGGCTACAATTAGAAATTAAATTCTTATTTATTTACTATAAAAACATATCTGGTTATGAAAGGAAAGGTTTTTTCTTCTTCGCAAGATTTGTATCAGGATCAAGCGAAAATCCTTTTTGATTTTTATAAAGATGCGGCAGAAAAAATAGTGTCGCAAGAAGAAGAATTAGAAAAGGAGATGGGAGAATTAAAGAATTCGTTGACTATGAATGCTACGGGTAAGAAAAAAGCCCAGACGCAGATGTACGTAGGAATTGGAATTCTTGTTGTCGGTCTTGCATTGATAACAGTAATTGGGTGGCTAAGTATTGCTATTGCAGTAGCCGGTCTTTATTGGGGGATGAAAAACTACAAGCTGTTTAAATCCAGCGGTAAATCCATTGATGATGTCGGAGTGGAGTTGAAAGAACTGGAAAACAAGCATCAGCAGATTTTCAGAGACTATAAGATTGAAAAGATGGGGGTGGTTTATGTCCCCGTTGCCAGTCAGGTTCCTTTCGAGAATAAGAGCTTTGTGATAGATCATACCGGAAATAGTTCAGTACAGAACTTTGAACTGCAATTAGTTAATAACCAGGGAGCACTTTCCGAGAAATTGAGAGAACTGGATGAACTCTCCACTACGGCTCCTTTGGTAGAAGAAAGTAAGGGAGTGGAAGAAGTTTCCACAGAGGATTATTCAACATCTATACCTAAAGTGAAGTTCTATGATTACTTTGGACGTATGGATCGTAATCTGCGTGACAGTGCTTATTTCTTGTCGGACTTGCATACTGTTTCTGTAGGCATGCCTGTCATTCCTCCCGATTCGCCGGTTATTTCTTATTTGAATGAATATGGTACGGCCAATCCGTCGGGAGCGCCTGTGCTGAATGTATTTGATACGGCAGCGTATGATAAGGAAATAGAGCAATTTAATTCGCTGAATGCAATGCGCCATTCATTGTCTGACCAGAGCGAGCAATTTGAAGATGTATTACGCCGTTTGATTTCAAACGTGGGGTATGCAGTACAAACAATTGCGGCAGCGAAGGTTAAATCCACTAATTCGCTGGTGGAAAGTTCTAATCAATTGCTGTTCACCATTCTGAAAACTTCTTATAATCACTATTCACCGAAGTTGGAGAAGGATGAGCTGGAGAAAATCCGCCAGACGAATTTCAACTTCCGCGATACGGTGGAGAACTACACACCTTTCCAATTGAAGGAAAGTTCACGAATGCGCTATGATATGAAGGATCATTCGTGGGTTGCAGAAGACGGAAGCCGTACGACAATGCCTTATGGTATCAGCCAGATACAAGAAGAAATCGTAGCACCTATCGTACAGAATCTGTTAGCGGAAACACGACTGAACCGTTTGGATATCTATAATGACATTGATAATCAGAAGCGTGATTATCTGAATCAATGGCACCGGGAAACTCAAGACTTTTATGGGCGTAACCGGACTTCCGGAGATGATTTGATTAATATTATGCGTAGCAACTTGACAAAATTCCTTGCTGCACAATCCACTTTTGAACGTCTGGATCGTATGAAGGCACGGATGTTGCAACAAATGATGGATGGAGATGCTCAGGAGTTGGAGGAGAATGCTGGAGATAAGCTGGAAAGTAATTTGCAGCAATTTGCCGAACAGTCTGAATCATTCAAACAAACTCAGGAAGAGTTCAAGGAATATATGAAAGCTTTGCAGAGTGATATTAATGAACGGGCAAAAGTTTATGGATTCATTGAATTCTTTGATGCCAGTCTTCGCGATAAAATGGCAAAGGAAATCGTGGATGCTAATGATAATGTAGCTTTGTTGGATGATCGTCGCCGTCCTTTGGCAGGCATCAATCCTTTTTATGCATTTGCTTCGAATATTCCGCCTGCTCCTGCTGTTGAGGATTGTGTGGAAGAATATATGACTTTGGATATAGCTCAGGTAGCTACCGACTCATTGCATGAAATTGCTGAGCAAGGACAGGATGTTGTGTTCAATCATCATGCTGAATTAGTGGATGACAGCGAGGCTATGGACTATTCAGGATATGCTCCTCAAAGTGCAAAAGTGACTGAAACCGTAAACGTGGATGAACCGGCGGCACAACCCGAAGTGGCGGAAGAAGCGGAAAAAACTATTAGAATGGCTCCGGTGGCTGAAGCTGTGGAACCTGTACAGCCGGAAGTTCCGGAAAATACAGAGACAACAACGGCTCCGGAAGTTCATGAGACTCCTAAAGCATCGGAGACAGCGGACGAGTTGGACGATCTGAGTGATTTGGACGACTTGGATGATCTGGACGATTTGGATGACTTTAACGATCTGGAGAAAGAGAAATAGCATTCATAAACTTGAAAATGAAAGATTATGGCAAAATATGATGTTACAGTGGATACCCGCGACATGGCCAATAAAATAGATACTGTATCTAATAAGGTCTCCGGGGTCACAACAGCAGTGGTTGCTATGGAGGCGGCTGTTATTGCTGCCGAAAGGGATGCTACGAACAAACTGTGCAAACGGCTTAATAAAGGCTTTTTCTCTCTGGTTACTTCTCAGATAGAACAGAAAAATGCCACAGCGTTAAGCTCGGTAAATGCGTATGCGTCCGAATTGATACAGCAACAAGAGGCGTTGCTTGATTTGAAAAAGAGAATGGGAGATGACTTTGTGATTCTGACAGAGCGCTATTCTAAGTTATTCCGAGGACTTGATGTAGCTCTGCATAATCGTGTTCATGAGTTGGACAAACCTGTTATTCGATTCTGCGAGTGGGATGTTGCTATTACTTTGAACCGTCTGAATAATCTGATTGGTACTGTTCCGGTTAATCAGATGGAATCTCTGGCTACTACACAAGCTATTGCCGCCGCCCATATTAAGCGTAATGCGCAAGCTTTAATTGCACAAATGACTAATTTTCTCACTACATGCAAGCAGCAAAGCGCTAAAATGCAAAGAATAAAGCTGAACTCCTTTGTTGGCAAGTCTGTTCTTCGCTATTTGCCTGCTATCATACTGGTGAAAAAAGAAGATAGAGGAGAAGTGGTGGAAACAAAACTGCCTTCAGGACTTGAACAATTGATTGGACAACGCTCATGCACGAAGATACGGGAAAATATGGAACGCACGGTTGAAGGTTCCGGATGGGAAAATGTTTCTATAGAATCGCAACGGATGGTGGCTGGGAAGCTGGAACGACTGATTGCAACTTCCGATCTAAATGAAAGAGTGAAGGAGAACATGAAGAAACTTATGGCCCGGAATGAAACCTGGCTTAATGTGAAGGAGGGTTGATTATGGGAGGACGAAGACATATCTTACATGATGTGATCCGGAAGAGCGAAACGGTGACACTCACCGTAGGTGATAAGTCAGCTTCCAAGACTGTAGTTCTGGAAGAGCCGATTGATATCTATCTGGAAATAGACGACAATCCTTATAACAGTAGCGTACACGATTGCAGTAAACACATTGAAAGCTTACGTAACTCTGTTGTGGCATGTAATGCAGCTGAAGTTGCCCATAAGATAGCCAGTACTCAGCAAATCGGTAAACATATATCCAAAGGCTTTTTGGGATATATCACTGCCAGTCTGGATATGCAAAATATGGAAGAATGCTCGAATGTGGAAGCCGTAGTTGCCGAATTACAGTCTCAGTCTGATGAACTTGCCAATCGTAAGTTGGTGATGATAGACGACTATGATATTCTGACTACCCGTTACTCCGCTGTTTTTGAGAATTTGGACAGGGAGTTGGTGCAGCGTATTCACATGTTGATGGAACCTTGCTTCCGCTTTGTGGAAAGCAGCCGCAAGGAACAGTTGCGCAATACGGACTCATCTCTGTCGGCAATGGCATTAGTTGGGCATAAAGAGCAGTTGGATGTACAGGCACGTATTTCTGCTATCACAGTGAAGCAGCGGGCTGCCGGATTGATAGAGAGTGCCAAGCAATATCTGCTCGGGCAAAAGCAATTGGCCAGTCATATAGAACATGTGTTGATTGGCGGATGTAAAAATGCCCGTTGGATGTTGCCGGTGGTAGTAGTAGAGAAGACTGTTGCTGGTGGCAGTAAAGAAACTGAGGTCGTGATGAATGAACAGACTGCACGTATGGGAGTCAATGACTGGAAAGTACGTCAGAATGTTCAGCAAGCGTCCATGCCTGCCATGACACAAGAAGATAAGCAGCGCATTGGAAAGCATCTGGAGAGAGAGATTCAAAGATTAGGTTCTTCAGAACATGAAAAACGGGTAGCCGGAATGATGAGGAAACTTGCCGGGAATTTTTTATCGTAAATACCGTTACTTATGTTCTATAAAATAGAAGTAGAGTTATGAAAGAATTGAAAGTAATAAGTTTGGAGAATGGAGTGATTTTAAGTGAGAATCTGGTAAAAGGTTCTATTCTCCCCCGTACATCTGCTGAACTGGAAAGGGATGTGCTGATACAGAACGATACCATTGTAGAAGGGGCTGTTTATGCCCGCAAGCTGGAAATACAGAATGGAGATGTGGAAATACTTGGTGCGGTGTTCACTAAGCTTGAATTCCATATCAGCAATAATGCGAAAGGGGATATTATCTTGCGTAAGACGGTAGCCACTTCGGATTCTCTGGTGTCGTATGCTCGTGATTGCCGTCCGATGTTCATGGCTGACATCAACGGAAAGACTGTAAAATTGTGCAATGCTTTCGTTGCCGGCAGTATTTTTGCGGATGAAGTGATATTGGAGGACTGTATAGTATTGGGAGGAGTTTTTGCTACGGCTAAGTTGACCATGAAAGACTGTATAGTGGGAACTTTCAATGCGAAGAATGTAGCTGTTAGTGGGGATATAAAGTTGCTGTTACCCAGCGCATTCAGTGGCGAAGAAATGCAAGTCACGAGTGAAGCCCGCCTGTTCAATTTAAGTCTGGCGGATTTGGGCGCTCTTTATAAAGGAACTCCCGAGATGGAAAATACAGGTATTATAGAGATGAATACCTATTCTGACGAACAAGAATCTCAACTGTTTGAAGGAGACGAAAAGGTACTGGTGCATTGCTATTCGGTAGTAGGAAAGGTGTTGGCTGCGGATCTGGTCAATGTGGATAAATTGAGAAATCATTTCCTGATAGGAGCTACGGCGTTGGGAAGTCAATTGCTGAAAACTTATGATTTGGGAGTTGATGCGAATGGAGAGCTTTGTGAAATTATTCCGGAGAAGGTCGCTGATTTCTTCTTTAACTTGCTGCATGGAAAGATACAGGTTCGTACTTTGGAAGGCTCTTTTTCTATTCAGGAAATTGCGCAACGATTATCATAAAATAGAGTGATTATATAAAAATACCGTCCGTATTTCATTATGCGGACGGTATTTTTTATGGTTATTGCTGATAGATAATCTGAATCTTTTCTGTATTCTTGGCATCTCCCCGATCTGTTTTTTGTATCCAGCGTCCGGTACTGTCATATTCATAATAGGCATTACTGTCTATTTGGTTACCGAATTCGTCATACAAGAATATGAGTGAACCGCTGGTCTTATCACTATTGACAAGAGTCTTTTCAAATGTGATCTTTGTCAGATAACCATAAGTATCGTATTCATATACATCCACTTGTTTACTTACCTGGGTGGGTAACGGATCTTTAGGCAATGGGAATGTCTCTTCTCTCTTGATGATCTGTCCCTTCTTATTATATTGGTTGATTACGGAAGATACCGGAATGTTTTTCTCGTAAACTGTCTCTCCTGCCAGCAGACCGAGTTGTGGATGATATTGTCTTACGATCAGTTTTCCGCTCTGATAGAAAGCAGAATCCGAAAGAATGACACCCAGTGTGCTGAAAGCACGCAGGCGTTTGTACACCTCCTTCATGCCTCTTTGGTTTACCTGCACTTCTTCTACGCAGTTACCTTGAGAATCATACAAGAAATTAGTCTGTAGGGTAGTGGTTCCCTTATCTTCCGTAACTTCCTTGATACTAACCAGTCTTCCGTTTTCATCATACGTATAGGTTTTCTGAGTACTCTTTCCATTCTTCGTCTCATTGGATTTCATCAATAATCCATGGGTGTATGCCTGGATGGTAGTAGGATTACTCCATACCAATTGTTGCTCAAAAGGTACGCGTAACTTGTTGGCTTTATCACGGAATTCCTTGTATTTATGAGTTAGGAGGTATTCTTTGATGAGTCCCAGTTTGCTTGGAGAATTCACTTCCAGCTTTAGTGTCTCATAGTCAATACTGTCTTTTTTGTACTCCAGAGTATTGGTATATTTTTTATCGCCTGGACTCAAATAAGGGGCCTGCTCATATTCTGCAATAGCCTGCTTAATGGAAGCTATGGCCTGCGCTTTGCAGATGTTACCGTAAAGATAATCATCATAAATAGAGAGAGCCTGTGCCATAGACTCCCGCTTGGAACGCCCGTTGAAGAATGTGTTGAGCCGGTCATGATCGAAGAATCTCTTAAAGTTACTGGCAGATGGTGATTTCTGTACGGTTTGGAACAGCAGACGATTGTATTCTATCATAGCTTCTGTTTTATACTTACCATCAGCATATTCAGTCAGATATCTTTCGCATTTCGGAATGTTCTTGTTGCGTACGAAATCTTTCCATAATTCCTCTTCATGTACATCATACAGATGTTTTCTGCTTTCGTCGGACAATTCATATCCTGATGCTTTTACGGCATCTACCAGAGTGCTGGAATAGACTAATTTATTGGGATATTCATCTAATATGGCACTGATGTTATCTTCCATACGTTTACGGATTGCGGCCGGATCAGCACCGGCTTCCTGACAGATGGAAATAAAGTTGGCTTTGGTAGCATCTACATAAGCTTGGAAAAAATCTTTGGCAACGGTTACCTCTTGCTGATTCCAGATTTGATCGCACAAATCGATTAGTTTGACTTCTGCTTCAAAAGCTGTTGCTGTTTCAGCATCTAATTTGTCCCGGTTTTTTGTAAATTTCTCATTCTCATTGTTTACAAGAAATTTCAAGAGCTTTTCTACTTTACTTTGCTTTTGCGCCATTACAGGCGAAGCACATGAGAAGGCCAACAGGCAGATAAAAGAAATGTAAAGTCGCATATTTTTGATTTGTTCCATAGTTTCTTATGATTTTAGTTTGAATAACATTGTACAAATATAAAAAGATTCTTTTAATTTTGCATACATGAATGCGAATTATATCGAAGAATTGAATGAAGGACAGCGCGCTGCAGTGCTCTACAACGAGGGTCCGTCATTGGTTATAGCCGGTGCAGGTTCTGGAAAGACACGGGTGCTGACCTACAAGATAGCATATTTGTTGGAGAATGGTTATCAGCCATGGAATATATTGGCTTTGACCTTTACTAATAAAGCTGCCCGTGAAATGAAAGAACGTATTGCCCGGCAGGTGGGAGATCAACGGGCACGCCATTTATGGATGGGTACGTTCCACTCCATATTTCTACGTATTCTGCATGCGGAAGCTGCGAATATTGGTTTTACCTCACAGTTTACCATCTATGATACGGCAGACAGTAAAAGTCTGGTACGCTCTATCATAAAAGAAATGGGGCTGGATGAGAAAGTCTATAAACCGGGTAGTGTGCAGGCACGTATCTCGAATGCGAAGAACCACTTGGTTTCTCCTGCGGGATATGCCTCTAATAAGGAGGCTTATGAAGGTGATTGTGCTGCCAAGATGCCTGCGATTCGGGATATTTACCATCGTTATTGGGATCGTTGCAGGCAGGCGGATGCCATGGATTTTGATGATTTGCTCTTTTATACTTTTATTCTTTTCAGAGATCATCCCGAAGTACTGGCACGTTATCAGGAGCAGTTTCGCTACATTCTGGTAGATGAATATCAAGATACCAACTATGCCCAGCACAGCATTGTGTTGCAGTTGGCAAAAGATCATCAGCATGTGTGTGTGGTAGGGGATGATGCGCAGAGTATCTATTCTTTCCGGGGAGCAGATATTGACAATATATTGTATTTTACAAAAGTGTATCCCAATACGAAAGTATTCAAACTGGAACAGAACTATCGGTCTACGCAAACTATTGTCTGTGCTGCCAACAGTCTGATTGAAAAGAATGAGAGACAGATACGCAAGGAGGTCTTCTCTGAAAAGGAGAAAGGGGAAGCCATCGGGGTGTTTCAGGCATATAGTGATGTGGAAGAAGGAGATATTGTAGTCAATAAGATTGCTGAGTTGCGCCGTTCGGAGCATTATGCCTATTCGGATTTTGCCATACTTTATCGGACCAATGCGCAGAGCCGCGTATTTGAGGAAGCTATGCGTAAGCGGGGTATGCCTTATCGCATTTATGGCGGTCTATCCTTCTATCAGCGTAAAGAGATTAAGGATGTGATAGCTTACTTCCGGCTGGTGGTCAATCCTAATGATGAAGAAGCATTCAAGCGTATTATCAATTATCCGGCCCGTGGTATCGGAGATACGACAGTAGGTAAAATTATTACTGCTGCTACGGAAAACAATATCAGTCTTTGGGCTGTGCTTTGTGAGCCGCTGACATACGGATTGAATTTCAATAAAGGCACGCACTCTAAATTGCAAATCTTCCGTGACCTGATTGGTGGATTTATAGAAGGAACAGTGGAGAAAAATGCCTATGAGATTGGTACGGAAATCATCCGTCAGTCCGGCATTATTAATGACGTCTGCCAAGATAATTCACCGGAAAATCTTAGTCGCAAAGAGAATATTGAGGAATTAGTGAATGGTATGAGCGATTTCTGTGCTTTGCGCATGGAAGAGGGTAATCTGAATATTTCATTGACGGACTTTTTATCGGAAGTATCATTGCTGACTGATCAGGACTCGGACAATGGGGATGATGAGAAAATAACGCTTATGACCGTTCATTCTGCCAAAGGATTGGAATTTAGAAATGTATTTGTGGTGGGAATGGAAGAAAATCTTTTTCCCAGTGGTATGGTCGGAGATTCTCCCCGTGCGCTGGAAGAGGAGAGGCGTTTGTTTTATGTGGCTATCACTCGCGCAGAAGAACATTGTTTCCTTTCGTACGCACGTACTCGTTTCCGTTATGGGAAAATGGAATTTGGTAGCCCCAGTCGTTTTCTGAAAGATATCGACATCCGCTTCCTCCGCTTGCCTCAGGACGCAGGGATTGGTAGTAAAATTGATGAAGAGGCCGGATCTTTCCGTAGGGAACATAGCGGTAGTTTCTCTCGCTCACCTCATGTTCGTGAATCATTGTATAATACGGAAAAAGAAACTCCGCAGCGTTCCAAACAGCAGATTATAGCTCCAAGCGTTCCGCGCAATCTGAAACGGGTGACTCCGGCAGCCTCTTCTTCTACACTCACCTCTGCTTCTGTAATGGCTGTGCAGCCGGGACAACTGATCGAGCATGAACGTTTCGGTCTGGGAGAAGTGATGAAAGTGGAAGGTCAGGGCGATAATGCCAAAGCTACCATTCACTTCAAAAATGCGGGCGACAAACAACTTTTATTGCGCTTTGCCCGTTTTAAGATCATTGGTTAAAAAAGAAAATATGATAGATTTCAATTGTTTTCCTTCTCCGTGCTATATCATGGATGAAGAATTGTTGAGAAAGAACCTTACTCTCATAAAAAGTGTTGCTGACCGTGCCGGAGTAGAGATCATCCTGGCATTTAAGTCTTTTGCTATGTGGCGCTCGTTTCCTATATTTAGGGAGTACATAGAGCATTCTACAGCAAGTTCTGTTTACGAGGCACGTCTGGCACTGGAAGAATTCGGTAGTAAGGCACATACTTATTCTCCTGCTTATACGGAAGCTGATTTTCCTGAAATCATGCGTTGTAGTAGTCATATAACTTTTAATTCTGTGTCGCAGTTCTGTCGTTTTTATCCAGAGGTAGTGAAAGAGGGAAGTGGCATTTCTTGCGGTATTCGCATCAATCCGGAATATTCCGAAGTGGAAACGGAACTTTATAATCCCTGTGCTCCTGGCACCCGTTTCGGTATGACGGCGGATTTATTGACTGAGGTTCTGCCGCAAGGTATTGAAGGTTTCCATTGTCATTGTCATTGCGAATCTTCATCTTATGAACTGGAACGGACATTAAAACATTTGGAAGAAAAATTCTCTCGCTGGTTTCCGCAAATCAAGTGGTTGAATCTGGGAGGTGGTCATCTGATGACGCGTAAAGATTATGACGTGGAGCATCTTATTCAACTGCTGAAAGATTTGCGTGCTCGTTATCCTCATTTGCGTATTATCCTTGAACCAGGTTCTGCCTTTACTTGGCAAACCGGCGTATTGGTTTCTGAAGTAGTAGATATTGTAGTAAGTCGTGGTATCCGTACTGCCATTCTTAATGTGAGTTTTACCTGTCATATGCCCGACTGTCTTGAAATGCCTTACCAGCCTGTCGTACGTGGCGCTGAAATAGGAAATAATGGTGGTTGTCATGTGTATCGCCTGGGTGGAAATTCATGTTTGAGTGGTGACTATATGGGCGACTGGAGCTTCGACCATGAATTGCAAATCGGAGAGCGTATTGTTTTCGAAGACATGATACATTATACCATGGTGAAAACAAATATGTTCAATGGAATTCACCATCCTGCTATTGCTATGTGGACCAAAGAGAGGAAAGCTGATATTTTCAAGCAATTTTCTTATGAGGATTATCGCGACAGAATGAGTTGATAATCAAAAGTCTGCCGCTTTCGTATGGTAAATGTGTATTTTTCTTCGCGAAAAAAATAAGTAGAATGTTTGCAGGTTTGGAGAAAATATCTACCTTTGCAACCGCAAACGCGGAAATAGCTCAGTTGGTAGAGCATAACCTTGCCAAGGTTAGGGTCGCGAGTTCGAGTCTCGTTTTCCGCTCAAGTACATAGGTTGCAATTACCTAATGCCCAGGTGGCGGAATTGGTAGACGCGCACGTTTCAGGTGCGTGTGTCGAGAGGCATGCAGGTTCGAGTCCTGTTCTGGGCACATTAGGTGAGGCAAGTTTTAGTTCTTTGAAAGTATGAGGTAGTATGGAGAGGTGGCGGAATTGGTAGACGCGCTACTTTGAGGTGGTAGTGACAGAAATGTTGTGGGAGTTCGAGTCTCCTCCTCTTCACACGATTATCATAATGCGGAAATAGCTCAGTTGGTAGAGCATAACCTTGCCAAGGTTAGGGTCGCGAGTTCGAGTCTCGTTTTCCGCTCAAGTACATAGGTTGCAATTACCTAATGCCCAGGTGGCGGAATTGGTAGACGCGCACGTTTCAGGTGCGTGTGTCGAGAGGCATGCAGGTTCGAGTCCTGTTCTGGGCACTTTCTCTTTGTGAAAAGAGAGTCATCTAATGCGGAAATAGCTCAGTTGGTAGAGCATAACCTTGCCAAGGTTAGGGTCGCGAGTTCGAGTCTCGTTTTCCGCTCCATTGAGAATAAAAAAGTCCCGTAAACATTATGTTTACGGGACTTTTTTATTGATATTCCGTTTTATTCTTTCTTCTCAAGTGAGAAGCCTAGCATCATGCCGTCGTAGCTGTTTGCTAGTGAACTGATTGTTTTCAGTGTGGCATTGCTGCTCTTGCTGGAAAGGAAAGTGATTAGTTTCAGTAGTTTGTCCGACTCAAACAGTAAATCCATGCTGCCGGATGTACAGTTAACTTTGGCATTCATGTTTATCAGTCTGACGAACTTCATGGTTACATGCTTTTCGGTAGCGTTATACATATAAGTCCCGTTCAGAGTTTTGGTTCCCAGTTTAGCATTGAAAGTGCTGTCGGCATTGAAGGTAAAACTCATTTGTCCGGGTTTGATACCCACTTTGCTCAGTTGCTCATTGAGTTTGGCTTCGGCAGTGGTAGCAGCAACGGCTCCGCCGGCTTTCATCAACAGGTTGTCTGATTCGAATTCGATAGCGGCACCGGTATACGACCATGTACCTGTCATATCAACAGTATTCTTGCCGGTAACGGCGCTGACTACTTTTTCTACATTTTCTTTGTTGAATAAATCTTTTAGCGATTGTGCCTGGCTATTGGCCGACACAAGAAGTAAGGTGGCAATAAATGCCAGTGAAAATACACTCTTTTTCATATTTACTATTACTTTATTTGGTATTTAATTCTTTATTAATACTCTCTATATAATCTAATAACTCTTTTTTGCCCATTCTGTTCTCAGAAGAGGTCACAAAATAAGGGGGAAGTTCTTCCCATTGCTCTTTTAGTTTTTTCAGATACTGCTGGATATTGGTGTTCAGCCTACCGCCTTTCAGCTTATCCCCTTTGGTAAAGACAATGGAGAAAGGTATTCCGTGCTCGCCCAGCCATCCCATGAATTCGATATCGATGACTTGTGGTTCAAGCCGTGAGTCAATAAGCAAGAAGAGATTGGTCATCTGTTCACGTTCCAGAATATAATCTTCGATGATACGCTGTATTTGTGATTTTCCTTTTTGTCCGCGTCTGGCATAACCATAGCCAGGTAGATCGACGATGTACCAGCTTTTATTAATAAGGAAATGATTGATGAGCATAGTCTTTCCCGGAGTGGCGGAAGTCATGGCAAGTCCTTTACGCCCTGTTAGCATATTGATGAGGCTGGATTTTCCAACGTTGGAACGTCCGATAAAGGCATATTCAGGAAATATTCCGGGGGGACATTTTTTCACATCTGTGTTACTAATGACGAATTCAGCGCTTGTAATCTCCATTTTTATGTCAAATTTAGAAAGTTTCTTACTCTTTTTCTTTTTTTCTGCGTATGCAAAGGTAGTACTTATTTCAAAAATCTATGTTCGGAATGCGGAAATCTAATTATCTTTTAAGAAGATAAGCTGCATTTTGGCATAACTTTTTCATGCTTGCATGAAAGTTCTGCACTCAATTTGCATTATCTTTGCCGCTAATAGTTGATTTCTTAGTATGAACGGACAATTTTCCTCGATATTATTGGAGAAGGCGGTGAGCGAGTTTGCCAAACTGCCAGGAGTGGGGCGGAAGACTGCTATGCGCTTGGTACTACACCTTCTGAGACAAGATACGGCAGTGGTAGAAGCCTTTGGTAACGCTATTGTTACACTGAAGCATGAAGTGAAATATTGCAGGGTTTGCCACAATATTTCAGATACGGAAACTTGCCGTATTTGTGCCAATCCGCAGCGGGATGCATCTACAGTTTGTGTTGTAGAGAATATCCGCGATGTCATGGCGGTGGAAGCGACGCAGCAATTCCGTGGACTATATCACGTCTTGGGTGGTGTTATTTCACCAATGGACGGGGTAGGGCCGGGGGACTTGCAGATAGAAAGTCTTGTACGGCGTGTGGCTGCCGGTGGAATCAAGGAGGTGATCCTGGCACTCAGCACTACGATGGAAGGTGACACAACAAACTTCTATATTTATCGTAAGCTTGAAAAGATGGGGGTGAAGTTAAGTGTGATTGCCCGTGGCATTTCAGTGGGCGATGAGTTGGAATATGCGGACGAAGTCACTCTGGGACGTAGTATTGTAAACCGGACGCTTTTTACGGGAACGAATTAAATTATTGTTATTAAGTCTATTGTTTATAAGAGAATGGAAGAACAGATAAAACACGTTGCGAGTCGTTTAAAAGTAATATTTATCAGTTTCTGGTTGCTGCCGGTGATATGGATCATAGTAGGTGAAACCGGTGGAGATTGGGTAGGTATATATGCCGCTGATGTCCGTACGACTTATTTTGCAGAAACTTTGTCTATTTTGCTGGTTGCTGCTTGCGTGCCGGTTTCTTTGAAACTTTTCGCCTGGGTGCTGACGCGGAAGATTGATAAAGTTAGTTTGCCTGAAGCTTTACATTTATATTCTTTCTGGAGTAAAGTTCGGGTAGCTATGCTTTCGCTGCCGGTATGGGTAGGTCTTGCAGTTTATTATCTAACATTGAGTAACAAAGGTTTGCTTTGTGCTTTTATTGCTCTTACGGCTTCGCTGTTCTGCTTGCCCGGCGAAGGACGTTTACGTAAAGAATTGCATATCAATAAAGAGGAGGAAGCATGAAATTCTCTGTTGTCATAGTCAATTACAATGTAAAGTATTATCTGGAACAGTGTCTTTGTTCCTTATACAGGGCTATTGACAATCTTTCAGCCGAAATTTTTGTAGTAGATAATGCGTCCGTCGATGATTCGGAGGCATACCTTACCGAACGTTTCCCGCGTATTACCTATATATATAATAAGGAGAATGTTGGTTTTGCCCGTGCTAATAACCAGGCCATTCGTCAAGCGAAGGGAGAATACGTGCTGTTGCTGAATCCTGATACGGTATTGCCGGAGCAGACTTTGGAAGAAGCGCTTCTGTTTATGGACACGCATCCTTGCGTCGGAGCTGCCGGTGTGAAAATGCTGACGGATGACGGACGTTTTCTGCGGGAATCAAAGCGTGGATATCCTACTTTGGCAGCCACTTTTGGTAAACTGTCCGGCTTGGGAAAACTTTTCCCCCGTTCTAAAGGTTTAGGTGGGTATTATTGTAATGCCTTGGATGCGGATGCCATTCACCGGGTGGAAGTATTGGCAGGTGCATTCATGTTGCTGCGCCGTTCTGCATTGGAAAAATCCGGATTACTGGATGAAGACTTCTTTATGTATGGTGAAGATATAGATTTGTCCTGTCGGATTGAGGAGGCGGGATATGAAAATTACTACTTGCCTTATCCTATATTGCATTATAAGGGAGAAAGTACATCGAAAGATACCTATCACCATGTGCGCGTATTTTGTGGAGCAATGGATATTTTCTTTCGCAAGCATGGTGAACGTTATGGGCTCATGGGGCGTTGGCTTGTTCGGGTTGGTATCCATTTACAGATGTATATTCGTTTGCTGATGCTTTCCTTGAGACGTATATTCAGTATTCCGGGAAAAAAAGCGAAAGTTCCCTTTCTTAAAGGACAAGCTTTCCCTCGTTTTCTTGTTTTCGGTGAAGAAGCCACTATTCATAGTTTGCGTGGACTTTTCAAACGTAACGGGCTGATCGGAAAGCATCATTTCGTTGTGGCAAACGAAGCATCTGCCGCCGACGGACATGCCAGTCCATTCATCTCGCTGAAAGGTTTCACGCATGTGGTGTATGATTGCCGTGCCTTTTCTTTTTCTACAATTATCCGCTTGCTGTCCCGCCACCGGAAAATGGGATTGCGTCTGGGAATTTATAACCCGGAAAGTCGCGTACTGGTGACTTCCGAAAAATGTTATCTCTGATCATGAAACATATTTATTTTGTAAACGAACGTATTCGCCTTCGTGCTATGGAACCGGAGGATCTGGAACTGATTTGTGAGATGGAAAACGATCCGCAACAGTGGGATATCAGTAACTTCACCGTACCCTATTCACGCTATGTGATGAAGCAATATATGGAGAATTCACAATGCGATATGTTTTCCGATAAGCAACTGCGTATGATGGTGGTGCGCCTTGAAGATCATGCTACGATAGGAACGATTGATATTACAGACTTTTCTCCGATGCATGCACGCGGAGAAGTGGGTATCGTTATCCGGAAAGAGTTTCGTGGTGCAGGCTATGCAAAAGATGCATTGACACTACTTTGTGACTATGCTTTCGACTTTCTGCGTATGAAACAGTTGGTTGTCCATATCGCCACCGATAATGAGGCAAGCATGCGTTTGTTCGCCTCTTGCGGCTTTGTTCAGTGTGGGTTGTTAAAAGATTGGTTGTGTGTAGAAGGTTATTTCAAAGATGTTGCATTGCTGCAGTGCATCCGGGTTGATTAATTCAATGTGGGTATCTGCGGGAAGCGTGACCATGTTTGATATTTGCCTCCCAGTTCTCCCAAAACATTTTTCCAAAGTTCTGCGCTTCCCTTTTCATCCATAAGGGAAGCGATGTTTGTCGATCCTATCAGCCAGGTGTTTTCTTCAATTTCCTGGCATAGCTGGTCATGTTCCCAGCCTGAATATCCCAGGAAGAAGCGTATTTTTCCGGTGATGTCATTGCCTGCCAAAATATAACGGCGGATGGCATCAAAATCTCCGTTCAGATAGAATCCTTTTCCTATTTGCAGAGAATCTTTTATACCTTTTAGTGTATGAAGGTAAAACAGCGTATCGGTACATAACGGACCGCCTTTATAAATAGGTATATTTTCCACATCTTTGAAGTCTTTCAATACGTCATTAAGATATAGCGGGAGAGATTTGTTCAATACCAACCCCATTGTACCATCCAGCGTATGGTCTACCAGCAGGATAATAGAACGTCCGAACATCTCGTCATAGAGGAAAGGCTCGGATATCAGTACTTTTCCACGTGAAGGTAATACGTGGTTCGTTTCAATTTTGAATATGTCTGTGTTAATATCCATGCCACTAATATACAGACAAATCCTTGAAAAACAAATATTATTTCTCTTTTTTCACTGATAGAATTTTCATATATGTTATATAACAGGTTTTTATTAGGAAGAAATTGGTTACTTTTGCAAATTGTTATCTCTTTATTGTAAATCATGAAATTGACTATCTATAATTATATCTGTTTTTTTGTTTTTGGTTATTTTTTTTCGTATAGTAGTTCTTGTTGTGCTTTTGTTGCAGACGATGTGAACCATCGGCTTGAAGTACTTATCGCTCGGAAAAGTATAATGGGGCGTGTTGTAGATGGAGACGGTGTGCCTTTACCGGGAGCTACAGTGTTGGAAAAAGGTACTTCGAATGGTGCAGTGACGGATTTGGAAGGCAAATTTGCACTGACGGTTGCTGATGATGCGGTGCTGAGATTCTCTTTTATGGGATATAAGACGCAGGAGATAAGCGTAAAAGGACATACATTTCTGGATATTGTATTAGAGGAAGATGCGGTGGAACTGGATAAAGTAGTTGTGACTGCATTGGGTATCGAAAAGAAGGAGCACTCTCTTTCCTATGCAATGAGTCAGGTGAAAAGTGAAGAACTGACACGGGTTAAAATGCCCAATCTGATAACTTCATTGACCGGTAAGACTGCCGGTGTGCAGGTTAATCAGGTCTCATCGGGACTGGGTGCTTCCGCTAAAGTAAACATTCGCGGAATCCGTTCGGTAGCCGGGGAGAATCAACCTCTTTATGTAATTGATGGTGTTCCTATGTTAAATTCAACTTCGGAACAGGCTTTCAGTGCCATTGGCGGAACGGCTAATGCAGGTAACCGCGATGGCGGTGACGGTATCTCAAACTTAAACTCGGAAGATATAGAAAGTATAAGTATTCTGAAAGGGGCTCCTGCAGCGGCACTTTATGGTAGCCAGGCAGGTAATGGTGTGATATTGATTACGACCAAGAAAGGTAAATCACAAGGACAACGGAGCATATCATTTTCTACCAGTCTGATGTTCGATAAAGCATCTTCTTTACCCGAAATGCAAAATCGTTATGGAGTAAGTGATGGGGTGGATAGTTGGGGAGAACGAAAAGACTTGCCGAAATACGATAATCTGAATGATTTCTTCTCTACCGGAGTGACTTCCATTACTTCCGTATCCGTAAGCCATGGCAATGAGAAATTGCAGAATTATTTTTCATATGCCAATACTACCGGTAAAGGGATTATTGATAAAAATCGCTTATCCAAGCATAATATTACATTCAGGGAAACTTCTGTGATGTTCAATAATCGTTTGAAACTGGATGGTAATGTGAATTTGATGCGACAAGTCTCTAAAAACAAACCGACAGTAGGCGGATTTTATATGAACCCGTTGGTGGGGCTTTATCGGTTTCCCCGTGGAGAGGACTTGTCGTATTATAGGGATAATTTCGAAGTGTACGATGAAAGTAGAAACCTGAATATACAGAACTGGCATACTGCCTATGAAGATTTTGAGCAGAATCCGTATTGGATAACGAACCGCATACAAACTAAAGAAGTGCGTATGCATGCCATTGTCTCCTTATCGGCAAACTTGCAAGTAAATGACTGGTTGACGGTACAGGCCCGTGGCAATGTGGATTGCATTGACGATAAAGTCCGTCAGAAATTTTATGCTTCTACGGCTCCGGCGTTAGCCGGTGCTAACGGACGTTACCTGGAAATGGATTATCAGGATCTCCAGTTTTATGGTGACCTGATGCTTATGATGAAGAAGAAATGGGGCGATTTCTCAGTAAATGGTGCATTTGGGGGAAGTATTACTGATAAGACTACTAATTCTACCCGTTATGATTCCAAAACAGCTTCTTTGTACTATGCCAATGTATTTACTCTGGCAAATATTATAATGAACGGTTCAGCAGCTCTTGACCAGAAAATTGATTCACACCGTCAGCTGCAATCGCTGTTTGCTACGGCGCAGGTGGGTTATAAAGAGAGTGCCTATATAGATTTGACGGCCCGCAATGACTGGTCTTCCACTTTATCACATACTAAGCACGAAGGCAGGGGATATTTTTATCCTTCAGTTGGTACTTCGTTGATCCTAAGCCGTCTGCTGACTTTACCTGAATGGGTGTCGTATGCAAAGGTGCGTGCTGCTTATAGTATGGTGGGGAATGATATTCCTTTGTATATTACGAATTCCGCTTCCCATATCACTGCCGGTGGTGAATATCTGGCGAATGATGCGGCACCTTTCAAGGAAATGGAACCGGAGATGAATTATTCGTGGGAAATTGGTGCAGAAGGACGTTTTCTGAACAGCCGTATCGGGTTTAATATCACTTTCTATAGAACAAATACTCATAACCAGTTTTTTAAATTGCCTACGCTGGCGGGTGACAAATATGCTTACCGCTATGTGAATGCCGGTAACATTCAGAACCAGGGATGGGAAATCGCATTGGACGCTACTCCTGTGATGGCAAAAGATTTTATGTGGAGCACTACTCTTAATTTTGCTTCTAACAGGAACAAAATAGTTGCTTTGCATGAAGATTTGAAAGAATTTGTTTATGGACCTACCAGTTTTTCTTCCAGTTATGCCATGAAACTGATAAAAGGTGGATCGATTGGCGATGTTTATGGAAAAGCTTTTGTCAGAGATGCTTCCGGTAATATTGTTTATGAGACGGAAGGGAATAATGCAGGATTGCCAAAAGTAGAAGGTGACGGGAATACGGTAAAGGTTGGAAACTCCAACCCGAAGTTCCAGCTGGGATGGAATCATACGCTTTCTTATAAAGACTTGTCTCTCTATTTCCTGATAGATTGTCGTTACGGTGGTAAGGTGCTTTCGCAAACTCAGGCGGATATGGACTTGTACGGTGTATCGGAAATTACCGGAAAGGCCCGTGATAATGGTTATGTTATGCTGGAGGGGCAGCGGATAGAGAACGTGAAGGGATTCTATAAGATTGTAGGCGGACGCGCAGGGACAACGGAATATTATATGTATGATGCGACCAACATCCGGTTGAGAGAACTTTCATTGTCTTATCAGTTACCTGCTTCCTGGATGGAAAAATCTAAAGTCCTGAAGAAAGCGCAGGTTTCTTTTATAGCCCGCAATTTGTTCTTCTTTTATAAGAAGGCGCCTTTTGATCCGGATCTGGTGTTATCTACCGGTAATGATAATCAAGGCATTGATGTGTATGGGATGCCAACAACGCGCAGTTGGGGCTTTTCATTGAAGTGTGAATTTTAATGGGAGAGGGGAGGATTGATATGAAAAGATATAGTTGGATATTCGGTGCTCTGTTAGTTTTGGCTTCTTGTACGGGTGACTTTAAGGATATCAATACGGATTTATCCGGAATTACGGATGAAGATTTGCAAATTGATTATAATGAACATGGTATTCGTCTGGGAGTGATTCAGCAGGGCATTTACTTCAATTATGATTATGGAAAAGGTAAGAACTGGCCTTTCCAGTTGACGCAGAACCTGAATGCAGATATGTTTAGTGGATATATGCATGATGGAAAACCATTGAATGGAGGTAGCCATAATTCGGACTATAATTTGCAAGATGGTTGGAACAGTGCAATGTGGGGACATACCTATTCGTATATTTTTCCACAGATATACCAGTCGGAGAACGCAACGCGTGAGAAACATCCGGGTTTCTTCGGAGTCACCAAGATTCTGAAAGTGGAAGTGATGCATCGCGTTACGGATTACTATGGTCCTATCATTTATTCACGGTTTGCTGATCCTAACGCAGAATATATGCCTGATACACAAGAAGCGGTTTATAAAGAGTTCTTTTGTGAATTAGATACGGCTGTGAGTACCCTTACCGGTTATGTCGAGTCAAATCCGGAAGCTGCTGAGTTTTCTCGTTTTGATATACTGATGGATGGCGAATACATTTCGTGGATAAGGTTTGCCAATTCATTGAGAATGCGGCTTGCAATGCGAATAGCCACAGTGGATGAAGAGAAAGCCCGTTCAGAGTTCCTGAAAGCCTTTAATAATGAATATGGAATATTGGAAGCGGAAAATGAACCGGTGGCGGTATCTACAAAGAAAGGGTATGCCAATCCGTTGGGAGAACTCAATCTGGTGTGGAACGAAACTTATATGAGTGCTCCAATGGAGTCTATCATGAACGGTTATGAAGATCCTCGGCGTACTGTCTTTTTTGCCACATGCCAGGATGAGTCGTTTAAAGGACAGTATCGTGGAATCCGGCAGGGAACTTGCTTCTCTCATAGCAATTATATGGGTTTGTCGAAACTGAAGACTACTCAGTCAACGGATGCGGTTCTTATGACTGCTGCCGAGGTCTGGTTTCTGCGTGCGGAAGCCGCTTTGAGGAACTGGACAGATGAAGATGCCGGTATATGCTATGAAAAAGGGATTACTTCCTCTCTACATCAATATGGTATCATGCAGACAGATTCGTATTTGAATAGTGATAAATTGCCAATTGATTTTGTGGATACATTTGATGCTGAAAATAATATAAAAGCCTATTGTAAAGTCTCACCGAAGTGGATTGAAACAGCAGACCGTGATACGAAGTTGGAGAAGATCATTACGCAGAAATGGCTGGCAATGTTTCCTGAAGGATGTGAAGCCTGGGCGGAGCAGCGCAGAACCGGATATCCACGCCTTTTTCCTGTTCGTTTCAATCATAGTAAGGATGGCTGCGTTGATACGGAAATCATGATTCGCCGTTTAAACTTTCCCGGAGGATTACAAACGGAAAATCCGGAGCAATACCGTGCATTGGTGAAAGCTTTGGGAGGAGATGATAATGCCGGCACCCGTTTGTGGTGGGATACCGGCACTAATTGGTAAGTTTATTCTTTTATTCTATTATATCGGATGGTTTTCTGCAAAGATTGCCATCCGTTCTTCTAATTGTGCATATTGATGATCCTGGATGAATGAAGTACAGGCACGCAAACCTTCCTGATGGCTACCGGTGGTAATCAGTGATATGGCGCTGACACCATAGTACATCAATTCCTTAGCCAGTTCGCCGCTGGTCATCCCCGGATAACCGATAGTAAAATAGAAGCCATCGGCTACGGGATTACCAAGGTCATTGTCATACACCAGATGAAAACCGTGGCGCAGAAAAATTTCTTTTAGCCTGTGAGCGCGTTCACCATATATTTTCACTTCGTCAAGGAAGTTGTACTGCCCTTCGTTAGCAGCCTTCAGCATGGCGGCAAGCGCGTATTGTGCCGAATGACTCGTACCGGAGGAGAGGGCATAGAGTACACGGTGAATGAATACTGTACCGAATGTACCGCCACCATAGCGTTTTGTCAATCCGGGATAAGAGCGGTGATAGAGCTTGTTTGAAATACAGCTGACACCGATACGCTGTCCGGCATAGCTGAATGCTTTAGAGCCGGAAATAAGCAATACATAGTTGTCCGTATAATGTGCCACTGATGGTTGATAAGGTGCTTGGAATGGTTTGCTCAAATCTTGCCGGAAGTCCATAGCGAAGTAAGCCAGGTCTTCCAGAACAATAACATCATATTGCGTAGCAAGTTCTCCGATGATACGTAGTTCTTCTTCTTTCAGGCAAATCCAGCTGGGATTGTTCGGGTTGGAATAGACGATAGCAGAGATATTCCCTTTCTTGAGGTAACTTTCCAGTTTCTCTTTCAATTTGTCACCACGGAAATCATATACATCGAAAGTCTCGAACTTTTGTCCCATAACGACTAGCTGTTGCTTCTGTACGGGAAATCCCGGGTCAATAAACAATATCGTATCTTTCTTTTCGTCACACTGACTGCAAGTGAGGAACGAAGCAAAGGTGCCTTGCATGGAACCGGTAACAGGTACACAACCTTCCGGTTGCAAATCTACATTAATAAATGCTTTTATAAAACGTGAAGCTTCTTCTTTCAGTGCAGGCAATCCGTTGATGTCAGGATAAAGACTTGCAATTCCTTTTTGCAGAGCTTCTATTTCAGCTTTTACACCTACAGCCGAAGGGGGAAGTCCCGGCACACCCATTTCCATTTTTATAAATTCTATGCCAGATTCAGCTTCTGCCTTGGCGGCAATCGCCTTTACTTCGCGGATAGTTGCTTTTCCAAAGTCTGCAATCTGAAATGCTTCGATGGTTTCGTCAATCAGTTTACGTTCAATAGGAGTATTTCTCATGGTTTTTCTCGCTTTTATTTGATTTTGATTTGTCATTCGATTTTTTTTTGCCACACAAAGGTAATATAAATATCTTATAATCAAGCCTACTTTAAAAAAGATGAAAAATATTTCTTTCAAGCTATTGCAGGTTTCAAAAAAACACCTACCTTTGCAACCGCAATCGAGAGAGAAAGCAATAAAAGAAATGAAATTATGGTGCGTTAGTTCAGTTGGTTAGAATACATGCCTGTCACGCATGGGGTCACGGGTTCGAGTCCCGTACGCACCGCTAAGAAGCGATAAAGGGATTAAACGAAAGTTTATTCCCATTTTTTTTATAATCAACTACTTATCTTTATATTATTATTACTCAGCACCTTTACAGTGGATTTTACTGAGTGTTTAATCCATTGCAAGGAATAACTAAAAATCACGTTAAGATACTCAATGTGGTACAGTGGTACATCTTGCAATAAAAATTGTGGTACACACTATGAGTAACAATTTACCTATTATTCGTTTCGTTTTTGACAGACGTAAAAAAGCAACAGTAAGTGTAGCATCTTCTGTTGAGTTAGAAATTTATTTCAGCCGCAACCAACGGCGGAGATTGAGTACAGGCGTCAAACTGTATGCCGGACAATGGGATGACAAATTACATGCTATCAACCGGACAGATGGTATTCTTATTAATGCACGCCTAACTGAAATTTATAAAAGACACGAACAGGTCTTCTATGACATGTATGCACAAGGTCTAACTGCAACCTGGGAGAATTATGAGTTATTTGTCAAAGGAGAAGTAAAGAGAGATATTCCAAGTTCTTTTCTTGACTTTATGCACAAAAGAATTGAAGAACGCGGGTTAAGGCATTCTACCAAGGTATCACAACTTGTAGCCTTAGAAGCATTAGCACGCTTTGGAAAAATCGATTCTTTTGCATCCCTTACTCCTGCAAACATAAAAGCATTTGACATGTTTCTCCGAACGGAAGACCCCAAACGGAGCCAGCCCACAATACATAATTACCACAAACGTATTAAAGTGTATGTAAATGAGGCTTACGAACTGGAATATATTGACCGTAACCCTTACGATCACTTCAAAGACAAACGTGGCAATCATAAACCAAGGAAGCCATTAACAGTGGATGAACTACGACACCTTAGAGATATACAGTTATCTGATAAATTAGATCGCGTAAGAGACTTATTTGTTTTCTGTTGCTACACAGGTTTGGCCTACTGTGATATGAATGCGTTTGACTATTATAGAGATGTAATGACAGAAAATGGCATGAAATACATCGATGGATCACGAATTAAAACCGGGACAGGGTTCCTGGCACCGCTTCTTCAGCCCGCTATACAAATATTGGAAAAATACGATTATAAGCTACCCACTATATCCGACCAAAAATATAATGATTACCTGCATGTCATTGAAGAAAAACTCGATTTTCGAAAACCTCTTACGAGTCATATAGCCCGCCATACGTTCGCTACAACAGTTTGCTTAGCAAATGATATTCCGGTTGCTACATTAAGTCGAATGCTTGGACATAAGCATGTCAGTACCACAGAGATATATGCAAAAGTTATGGATTCATCCGTAAAGAGATGTGCAGAGAGATTGAATGGGATGATATAAAAAGCCTCAACAAAACTAGAAGGGAGCTGCTTATTCAGCCGCCCCTTCTACAAATTCTTTTAAGCAAAAAATCTCTAATTCTCCAACAAAGGTATTATTTCATTAGGCGTAGCTATTACATGAGTAGCTCCTGAAGTTAATAATAAATCAGAATTATCACTTCCCCACAAACAAGCGACACTATCAATATCAGCATCATTTGAAGCTGTTATATCATTTCTATCATCGCCAAATGAAATAACGTCATTAGAAGCTAATTGAAGTCTACTAATAGCAAGATTCATGCCTTCCGGATTAGGTTTTCTCCTACTAACATCATGATACGCAACAATTGTATCAAAAGGTATATTAAATTGCCTAAGCACCTTCTGTACATATATGGAAGGGGCTTTACTTACAATGCCAACTTTAATTCCATTCTTCTTAATATGCTCAAACACGTCATTGAAACCATCATATAACACAAATTGGGGAATCAAAGTGTATACAGCAGTCCAATTTCTATTATCCCGATATTGCTTAGCCGAAGAAGAGTCTACTAAAGTTTGATCCAGATCAAAAATAACACCTTTTTTCATTGTATATAGTATTAAAAATTAAATCGCATTTCCAAATCTTTAGGCTTATACTGTAACTTTTGCTCTGATTGCAAAAAATCATATAATGTATTTGCGTCACGAAGGGGAAAAGCTCCCCTTTTTATCAAATAATCATTTCCACATACATTCTCAAGTTCTCTTACTTTCGGCTCTCGATAAGAAACTACAGCCAGTATCTTATTATTATCAATAGTTGCTTGAACAGCATGCATTGTTCCACCCTCGATCCCTGTTTGAATGACAATTGTAGCTATAGCCAATCCTGCTTGCAACCTATCCCGTTCTACGAAATATGTTTTATAAGCAGGAGTCCCGTAAAAATACTCTGAAAGAAGCACTCCGCCCTTTTCAATAATTTCTTCTGCTATTTTTTCATGAGCTTTTGGAGAAATCATGTGCAAACCATGAGCTAATATAGCGGTCGTTGTTCCATTATGAACATTTAATGTGGCTTTATGTGCAATAGTATCACACCCTAGAGCTAAGCCACTAACTATATTATATCCTTTTTCCGCAAAAAACCGCCCATAATATGTACCGGCCTCTTCACCTTCAGAAGTGGGTTTTCTTGTTCCAATTATAGCAATAGATTTTCTATCATTAATGCCATTTATATCACCTTTATAATTAAGAAGTAGTGGCGCAACATTTTTAAATTTGCCATTACTATATGACTTTAGTTCCTTAAGTTGCTTTGGGAAAATACTATCATACTGAGAAATAATAAAAATATTATTATTTAATGACAGATCTATATTTTTTTTTGCTGCATCAATAGAGTTTTTATATTGTTCAGAGGTCAATTTATTATTTAATCTTATATAATTAGTTTTGATACATTGTTGCACGTATGCTTCAATATCACTATCTCTAAATAGCCCCAAATCAATCATGGCTTTAGATACTAATTCCACATTCTTAGGTCCAAAACCAGGTAAATGTTTTAGTTTAACAATTAATTCTGTTTCTCTTGATATGTTCATAATAATTACAAATCTTCGTTAGCATGTGTATTATGGCTCGTTCTCGCGATACAAAATAAATAAAAAATAGCTTTGGGCCACACCTTCTTTAATGTTTTTATCATTTCCGCAACAGTTGTACAAGTCGTTGTTATATCGTCAACTATTAAGATTTTTTTCCCGTTTAAGTTACAAGTACGATCATTTACCAGAAATACATCATTTATTTCAGCCTGTCTTTCAGGCAATGACAAAAAGTGCATAGGCGTAGTTTCTTTCTTTTTATGAAGTAACTGTGGTAAATATATAGCTCCTGTTGCCTTAGCAATTGCCACGGCCAAGCTTCTTATTGGCACATTCTTTAATGGCTTTGTCTCTTTATGCCCCATCATCCTTATAACATAATCAAAATGTAAACCTTCAGTATTTAAGGCACTAACACATTCATCTATTATATCCTGATCGACCTCTTTTTTACATGCAGACACTTTTTTGCTCCAATCTGTCAAATCTTGGTCTTTAGGTATATAATACACAAGATGGTAGGCATTTTCCAATCCCGCACTCGCATATTGCCGGTCATCGGATAAATATCTTAATTTCATATCATTACTCTCTTGTTGTTTTTGCTAAAAAAATGCCTGTAACACTTTTAGCACCAGTTTCTAATAGTTTAGCAGCAACTTGCTCAAAGGAAGTACCAGATGTTATAATATCATCAAAAAGTAGTACATTTTTACCTTTGTATTGTTCCGAATTCAATATTAAATATGGTACGATATTTTTATCAACAGAGCCTTTTGTTTCTTCGTGCTCAACCGCAGAAAGATAGTTAAAACCATTTTCTATTTTTAGAGCTTTTGCCACTATACTACAAAATTCTTGAAAACGCTTATTGGTATTCTCTGGTTTTGAAGCTGGTATTATCATTAAGCATGTATTTTCAAGATCAATCTTTTCCTTTTTAATACTTTCCACTATAATTTTAGCAGCATATTCCATATCTGCTTTGTGACCATTTTTAAAACTATAAATAAAATTTCGGACTGTATTAATCTCTTTATCAACATCATTCCCTATACCAGATTTAGGATAATAGTCATGAATTGCATAATACTTACATTTATTAAAATTAAATCCTTTTCCCATTCGTACTAAAGATGAACTGTGATGACGAAATTCCCTAATCCTTTTATCATATTTAAGGGTATACATAGCATTTTCTGTTTTAAAGGTTAATACTACGCAAAAATAACAATAAATAAATTAATATTATCATAGTAATCGAATGTTAGATAACATAAAAAGCCCCGACCGTCACCAGCCAGGGCAAACACTTATCACAAATAAGTCACTTCTACTTCTTTACCACTGCCACAAATTATAACTCACTCCAACCCCTACATAAAAACCACTTTGGCCAGGATAGAAGCCATATCCTATTTGTAAACCTAATCCCCAACGCTTCTTCTTGGCAGGGATAGGTATCCTTATCTCTCTTAATCGGCTATACACATTGATACTATCCAGCCTAACATTATAACCCGAAACCCAGAGGTGATACAAACTATCTTCATACACTTTAGACGTTATCGGTATTTCTACCTGAACAGAATCAACCAGAAAAGCACATGTATCACCTTTGGTACTACATGTATCTTTCTTTATAGGTAATTTTACCGTTTCATACCTTACCACTATACTCTCCCTTGGTACAGGGTAGTAAAAAGGAATGGTATCTACATAATCGGTAGTATCAAGTCTCATATCCACAGACAAAGGCTCATGCGGACGGAACCAGGCAACCACACAAACCACCGCCAGCAATATAACTAATATCCAAGGCAGCTTCTTCATAACGCAAGCACCTGTTTACGGTTTGCCCCTTCCCGATAACTGACATGTACCCATGAGAAATGTTTCTCATCAATCAACTGATCGAAGGGAAGGCCAAGCTCCTGGATCAGATAGAACAACCGTCTGTTTTCCTTCGGGCTTCCTCCGGTGATGTCTGCCGCCCGTCCGGTCATGTGGTCGCTCGTAACAGAGCCTTTCACGGCTTTATTCAATGCCGGACAACGGAAACCACTATTCACCCGTATAGGTTTGCCGTATGCTTCCCGTAACGGATCGAGAACATTATCTACTAATGCAGTCATATTGACTACATGTTCCTTCTTACAACGGTTATCAATACCTAACCGGTCGGCTGTATCTGATTTACAGAGTTCAGCAATTGTAAAGTAGTTCATTTCTGTACCTCCTTTATCTTTTTGATTAGTTCCAAAGCATCCTTCTCCGATGCACACTTTACGATATTGGCTATCACACCAGGCAACTCTGCCGCATGGCTCCGCTTTCTCTTATTATGTTCCCATACGCTCCGAAACTCAATAATCAAGACTCCAACTGTGATGATAATTGTCATATAGGGTAACACATACCAAGTAAAGAGTAACCCCAATGTATCGAACATTAGTCCAAACAACATCATACGCCAATAATCGCCAGCTTTAGCAAATGTACGTCGTAATCCCTTGCTATCTACTTTCTCTTTCATTACCCTCGCAGTCTGTACGCCATCCCACATATCAATCAACACAGAGACAAACATTACCAACCAACACATCAATGTCACGCCGATATGTCGGTAAAGATTAGTCAAATCTAACGCATGTAAAAAGTCAAATACATCTTTCATTTTCCCTTCATTATTTAAATCATTAATACTACTTTTGCATTCAAATTGACCGTTAAGGTCACATAGTAGTTTTGTCGTTATTCCCGTCCGCTTGCGAAAGTAGACGGGACTTTTATTATTACGCCTTTGAATAATGCTTGGTCTGCTCGTTATTCTTGTAAAATGTCAAACCGTTAGAAGGAATCAAATAACAGGAATAATCATCAGAACCTACTTTTTGAGAACAAAAGATTGTTCCACTGTCTATTGAAGTTTCATTATATAACACATTATCTACATATCTACGCAGCCTAAGTCGTGGAAGATAATTAATAACACCATTCCATTCGCTTTCAAAAAAGCTCAAGTTCCCAACTTCTATACCGTCTTGAGTGTACATTTTGAGACTATTAGTAACCGGGTCTATTTCTATACGAGTACCATTCGAGGAAGTGGAAATCTTACCTACTATCTCTATTTCTCCATTTTCTTTAATTCTAAAAGAATCGTTTGGCGATTTTATATTCTTAAAGACTCCACTTGTAGCGTTGACCTCACCATTGAATTTGTATTTTCCATTTTCTGGGTCAAGCTCAAACATTATCTCGTTATCCACCAAAGCAAAGATACCGGATCGTTCAACTCCATCAATGGTTATACACTTGTCACCCTGCACGATACCGGTTAAGATCGGTTCCTCAGCCGTCCCGGTGTTCTTACCCGTGAACAGCTTCGGAGATATCATATACTCGCTGCCTATCTGCACCTTGTTGGTATCCCAGCCTATTAACCAATCTGGTACATTTGCCATAACCTTAGATATTGAAGCCTCGGTAATCAAGACATAATCAGGAATTGACTGTTCATAGACCATCACCGCAATACTGTCATATTCTAATGATTTGTCGAGGGATATATTTATAAAGTTAAGCGATTCCAAGGGCTGAATGGAAAATACTTCAACACCTTCCTTTAAATAAGATACACGCCACCTGTCAGGAGTATAATCTTCCTTACTGCTTCCACTAATACGATATAACTTAGCTATAACAATATTGCCGGAAATTGAAGTGCCATGTATGTCGCACGGGATATTGCTAATACGGGTGCCGTTTATATAAAATTCTATCTGAAATAGAACGGCATCTTTTCCGTCTGCACCTTTCAGATTTTCCTTAGCTTCAGGGGAAAGATTATCCCAGCCAAGGATCACATCTCCCATCGTGCACACGTACTTTTTCTTGTCTGAGTCCCACTCCCAAGAAATCGCACCACCGGCAAGTTTACCGGACCTGTCAGCTGCAAACTTAGCGGAACCATCGCCAAACTCAGCGGTACCGTCAGGATGGATGCAGTATACCGTATGTCCGCCGGTATCGGTTCCTTTGATCATGCCGTTTTCGCAATAGAATCCCCGGGCACCATCTCCCCCGGGAATATCACCACCAAGGCGCGTCTTAATCTTGCCGGTCCAGTCTTTACTGTCAATATCGAACATGATATCAATGGCAGGCTGGCCACTCTCATCAGCGTGGATGTAGATTGCGGACTGACGGTTCTTGTTGACTGAATTACCGAATTGCACGATATCATTTCCAACCTCCGGAGGATTGACTACATTACCCTCTTCATCTTTATCAAACTCGGACACAGACACATGAATCACATTATCCACAACGGATGCAATCTCTACATGGTAGAACGTTTGTTTAGTTCCTGTATAGGTCTGACACCGCATAAAGTCATGGGAGACAAAGCTCATGGTCTCATCCTCCAAGGTAATAAGATACTCTGTACCATCTTCGGATAGCATAACAGTAGCAATCTTACCACACGCTTGACTAATGCCTAACGAACCAATGATAGCCCGCATCTTGGACACCAGCATCTCAAATACGATAAACTGTTCACGCACCCGGATGGAATCAATCTCAAGCATCCATTTACCTTTCACATACTCCCAGATTTTCCACCCGTAACCTGCAAACCCGGATATGAAGTCTTCCACTATCTCTGCCACCCATTCACCGGCAGAATTTAAGACTTGTTTACCCGTTTTCTTAGCCGAGGTAAGCATACCCACGATCTTTGCTGTACTTAATATAGCCATAACACTATGATATTTTTTCTATTTCAATAATATTAATCGGATTAGTCCGGGTACCCGTGTAAGAAGGACCGGTCGCAGTCACAGTTAATGTACCGCCAGAAATAACATCGTTAAATTCAACTAACCCGGACGTATTGTTAACTGGCCAGTTATTATCTTTCTCTATTTCAGTACCATTTACCGCATATTTTAATGGATTGTCGCCCTGGGAGAGTGTAGAACTCCTGGTATTGGAAAGTATTCGCACATTATAGGTCCCCGCCGGAAGACCGGATATATTGAAAACCGTACTGGGCAGATAACCCAGGTTGGTGGATGAATAAGCTCCGACCATCTTTGCCAAATACTCATCGGGGCATATACCAGAGTTATTACCAGTAACGGCACCGGCATTACCGGAATTCTTTTCAGAATCAGCGGAGAGCCTTGAACCGTTGAAAGTGCAGCCCATAGTACCGATCTGTTCACCGGTAGTGGTATACATATTACGCATAGCGGTAATAGCTTGCATGCGACTGATCCCAGTTTCGGGATCATAACCTTCTATTGACATACTATTATTCATGCTCAATACCCATTTAATAGAAGTTGGCGGAGTACTGCCTTGTTGCCGGAAATTGCATGTTACAGTCTTATCAGCTTGCACGTTTGTCACTGTTGCAGTGCCGGAGTCTGCACCTACACCCGTTGATGAATCGGCACCTGACCAGCTATCGATCTCATACCCATCATTGGCCTGTGCATTGACTACCGCTTGTCCACCTTCAGCAACAGTCTGAGAAGCGGGAGTGACGGAACCATAAGCAGAGTTATTAGCACGCCCTGTAACGGTGTAGGAAACCGCGGGCTGTTCTGCATAACTAATTATACTTGACTTGATGGCGGACTCGCCATAATTATTTTTGACCTGCACATAAACAGTCTTGCTTCCGTATCCGGCAGACAATAAATAAGAAAGAATCTTAGATGTTCCCGCCATCCATTCAGCACCTGTCATACCTGCATTTTCACTGATCTTGTAGTGGGTAATACTTCCTGTAGCAGATAAGGCTACAGATACATTGCTGTCGTATGTCGTTGCGGCACCTCCATTGATAGAGATAGAATTAAGCTCAGGAGGATTTTCATTGGCAGCAAGTCGCGCAAGGAATGGAGCCTGCAAGTCAGTACGGAGTTGTTGTACGAAGTATGCGGCATCTGTTTTGTCATCATCATTCAATGTCGCTTCATATCGGGATACGAACTCTTCGGCATAATCCGGCAACTTTGCGTTCAGATTGAAATTTATAAGGAACTTACCGGACTTGACACCATAAGACAGCCCATAAACGTTATCGGTCTGTAAGCTGATACTGCCGGAAGTATAGACAGCATCGGTTAGCTGTACTGTAAAATCAGTATGCCGCCCATATTTCAGCCGGGGAATGAACAGGGTAAACTTGACATTGCTACCGGATATTTCTTTTCTGAACTTTGCATTTTGCCGGATGAACCAGTACTCATAGATTTCATCAATAGTGGCGAACCAGACTGTATCGTTTCCATCCTTACCGTAAGTGTCGTTAAGGAACACAAGTCCTTCAAGCATGCCGGAGGATGGGGAGTGCGTGAAATCACACATCCATTTATTAGGCACGGAGGCATTATCCGTTATCCTGGACATGAAGTTATCACTTGTGATACCATCACAGTTACGACGGTAAATGATTCCTTTCAACAGGTTGGTGGAAGCATTCAGATCGGAAACAGTATGGTTACTTCCTTCCGTAGTCATAAACATTATATCGTCATGACGTTTGGAAGCCTCTATATAATCATCGTTCCCGTTTGGACGCACCATAACCTTTATACCGGTGCCCGTCTTTTCCAAAGTCTTATCCTGAGCGGAAGTTATACCGGAAAGAATACCTTCGACAGTGCCTGTATCAACATCAAAGACATCATGGAAATGCATTTCATTCCCGAACTTCAAGACATGCAGAAGTTGCGACCAGGTCAGATAAGGATAGTTCGGAAGAGGATTTTCACGACCCATATAGTCAGGGATGTAATCATTATGCCCCGTTGGAAATATGGCCACTCCATAGGTGAAACGCTTTTCGACTCCAAAGCCGTCACTATAGTTGAGTGTCTTTTCCGGAGTATAACCGGTGGTATGTGCTTGTCCAAAGTGCTGGTATTTTTCCGAGTCCACCCATTTTTGGTTGATCTGGAAAAACAGCTTATTGGAGTCAACCCGGCAATCATCCACTATAAGGGAGTAAGCAAATTGCTTGTCATACTTCAGAGCAGGAAAAGACAGCCCGATGGATGATGCATCATCAACATTGGTCAGTGTAAAGTCTACCCGTTCATAATCAATCTTGATATATTGGATGGTTAAAAACGCTTTGACGGCGTTGGAGATATCCTCGTTGCACTTTATTTCGATACAAGTATTGAGATTCACATCATCAACATACATTTTCCGCACTGAATGTGTATGGCTATAGAAACTATTACCGACGGCATCCGTTACAATGAAATCACGGACCGATAAATAGAGCCTGTTTCCAAAAGGTTCGTCACTGACAGCGTAGCTTTTTGTCTTGTCCGCCACAGACGGAAGGTCCGTCAATGAAACGGACAGTTGATAAAGATCATAGGAAGTGCCATATAGCCGAAAAACACCTATTTTACGTTCAACCTCAGAAATGACTGTGCCTTCAACAACACCGGCTATCTCATCCACCTTGAGATGTAACTCCGCCAATTTGTTTCTCTCGGTGTCTGTATAGTCATTCGTTGACAGACCTTTTCCCGTTACAGTGTCCACCTTACCGTTAACGGCGGAGACAACCTGATTAAACTCGTCCGCTGATAAAATATCACCGGTATTTTTGGAAGGTATATTCAAATTTGCCATATTATCTTATTTTTTAGAATTATCTTAATACAAAAGAGAAGGTATAAGGGAAGCCGGTTGGAGGTGGGGTTATACCTCCCCGGATAGCTGATATGGGAATAAACACCATAGTCTGTGTCCTGCGGTCAAAAACAGGAACCAGCATATTATCCGCATCAACAACTCCAGCATATAATGTAGGTGCGACGTAACTCCATTCATTTTCACCCTTAACCGGAAGAGAACCTACCGGAGCACTATCTACGGAAGAATTCACATTACTAAGACCACCGAATGATAAATCGGAAATTTCTGCCGGAGCGATCTCCATGATAACATCTTCGTCTTCTTCTATAAGAGTATCAATATCTTCTTCCAATAGACAAGACATTAAAGCGGCCGGGGTGTCTTGCTTCGGAAGACGAACAATCAAGCCGTTCTCAACAGTACTACCATTAGCTAAGGTGATGTGTCCGGCAGCGGTGTCTTTTTCTACCTTAGAAAGAAATAGTTTCGCTAAATCCTCGTTATTTGCCGCAATCTCAGCCAGTACCCGCAATGCAGACATCACATCTGTATCAAGTACTTCCTCTGTCTCGGCGCCCTTTAAAAGCAGGCGATTGATCAGATTGCCATCAATCTTCAATCCTTTCAAAAAATCAATAATAGCCGATACCTCGCTATCATCTTTCTTACTGATAAACTCAGCCAAAGAACGAAGAGAAGACATCACATTCTTGTCTGTAAAAGATTTGATATCATCTTTCTTTAAGATATCGATACTTTCTCCGCCACCCTGATTAATAACTGTAGTACCGGAAGATGTGCGCGTAACGGAAGCGCCGACCGGATATTTATCCGATCTGGGCTTTGCCGGTGCAGTAGATGATACTATAGATACTTTCTTCATTATACTTCAATCATTATACATTCAAAGCGATTCATCTTGCAGTCTATTGAACCTCCTGTGCAGATGAATTTCTTACTAACCAAAAAAGTGTCGGACAATCTCGTTATCGGCGTTAAATCCGTACGCTCTTTTATTTCCTGAGTAAGTTTAATACGGGTGGCACTATAGCGATTAATACAGCGGGTAATCATCATTTCCTCCGGACGGATTGCATCGTCGAGTATGCTGTTATATAAGTTATCCCTCAGATAATCATTGCCTAACATAACCTTGCTGTAACATGCGCCATCATTGTTGTAAGAAGATATTTTAAATTCAATCTCATCCATCTCGTTTATATAACTTTCGTTCAGGACGTTTTCATAGGTGCGATCAGAACTATTGTTCTCTTTTGAGATACTATCTTTATTCTGAATTTTCACACTAAAATCTTTGATTATAATCCCTGTTCTATCTCCCCGCTCTCCATCTCCAGGGCGAGGGATAACCAATAAGCTAAATTCAAAGTCTCCCGATATAGGTCGATCGATAGGAACTATGAAGCCGCTCAGCCCATTATAAGGCATATTCAAAGTCTTACCGTTAGGAATGGTAAGCCATTCAAGCTTCCCGTCATTATTCCAGCTATCAAAATCCAATATCACAAAATTCTGCGGATCTTCTGCCCATGTAAAACCATAAAATTGATCTCCGAAATGGTTGCCGTAGTATTCATTACCAATACGTATCTGGCATCTTATTGCTTCTTTATCATATCCGGCGGCACTGTTCCCCCACGGCAACATATCGTCGTCTTTGATAGCCTTTGCCGTAGCATTAATTCCGAGAGCGCAATCCATATACGTTGCAGATGCACCTTTAAAGGTAAGCACCTTATAATTGTTGATATTGAACGCTCCAGGAGTACCTTTTATTGGATAACGCACCCGTATAGTATTTATAAAAGAATAATCATGAATCGTAGGTTGCCAAACTCCATTCACATCTTTTTCCTGTTCATAAATACAATATTTCATCAGCATTGCCCCATACAGTGATGGAGCTACATCCTTAATAGAAGGCAGCATATCATTCCCAACAACAATTCCATCTCTATACAATAAACAATTCCATTCATTTGGGTATAAATATGTCGAACGGCATACTTTTTTATTGTCAGATGTCGTGTTGTCAACCGTTGATAATTCTTTCAAATTATTGAAATCTTCGTCTGGCAGTATCTGACCAATAATATAATTACTGCATTTCACAGTTACTTTATTATAACCCGGCAGGACGTCAAGAGAGTGGTTAGAACCCGCAAAACCAATATCCTGCACAAGCAACTCATTCACCCGTTCATCAATACTATTCTCAAGCGTTACATCATACTTATGATATATCTCTGTGTGGTCCACGTCGACAAAATAAAGATCACCCTTCCAGTCGGCGCAGGTCCAGTTAAGGAATTTACAAACCTCCTCTAAAACTTCCTTTAACTTCATTGGCTTATCATCTTCATCAAAGAAATCCTGTTCACTTAGCGTCATATTGGCAAGTACATTTTCACCGGCAGAGTAAGCTGCTTTGCTGGAAGCATACACATGAGGAATAAAGACTGAATCATATTGCCCGCCAGCGGTGGATATGCAGCGTTGTAATAAATTCCACAGTGAAACAAATCCTTTACTTTCTCCCTCTATAGAGTAGTCGATAAATTCCAATACAGACATAGCCGAGATACACTCTATTTCAAGTGTGAAAGTTTTCGCTGTATAGTCTTGAGTATACAATTCAGGTTTAATAAAACCGCACCAGGTTATTACACCGTTTTTCTTTAGCGTCACCCGGAATTCCTTGTAAGCAGTCGAGAAGAGAGATTGAAGATAATCGCTACCCACAACCTGTAACTTTGCCGTAGAAAAACGAGTAGGTGTGTAAAGAAACTCCTCGCTGTCTATGTCTATGATAAAGGGAGTGTCACCGGCGGTTAGCTCCGTCGATGCGCCCACATAATCTTCTTTTTCAATTTCTACCACGCATGGAATATTATCCAACGTAGCGAATGGCACTGTATAGATTAGTCCGTAACTCATGATATTGGCTTTTTTCCTTGTGATTTCAGCTCATTGTTGATAGTAAGAATAAGGTCTTTGGATCGTACTTTGGTCGTTACCGTAGATGACAACGTCTTACCCCCGCCCAATTGACCGGAATTAATCGCCTCAAATAAACGGGATTGCTGTCCGCTATTGAGGATCATTTCCCCAGCATTTACCCGGGCTAGAATCTTGTCACCTGAAGATGGACCGCCTGTAATTACACCACCACGAGCAAACTTTGGCAATGAAGCGAATAACCCGATTATGGCGGCAACCGCACCGGCTGCTAATGCAAGCCCTACGATTGGAATACCTGCAACACTTTTTGCCGCTCCTGTTGCCGCCTCTGTCGTGTTAGCGGCAATCACGCCTTTAGAATTGTTCTTCTTGGCCTCAGCTGTAGTGGTATCAGATACTACCTCTTTGACATCATTTGTAATCTTTGTATTTGTTGTAAGATTATCGATTACGATTTTCCTCTTATCTATTTCTTCCTCCTTTTCCTTTGCTTTAGCAAGTTTGTTAGTCAGTTCCGTTAACGTTTCGATGGTTTTGCAGATACTCATGATCCCATCAATGGTATTTGTCATTGCGTTCCAAACGGCCATGATACGTTCCCATCCGGACGCATCGACATCATTCATGACATCACGCAGATTCTCAAATGCACTGACCATCCGGTCAGAGCTACTGGCAATATCCTTAACCCCGGAATATAAAGACTCATTTAATTCTTTGCTGAATGATTTAATGTCCTCCCTTATTTGTGCCAATTTGAGAGCATCTTCCAGTGTGGGAACATTGGCCATCCCATTAGCTATTTCGTCAGAAATTTCCTGTCCTAATCTTGTGTAACGTTCCTTTAGCTTTTCAGCGTATTCCTTAGCTTTGTCAAGATTCTCAGAAGCAATATCGGAAGACGTTTTCTTGTAATCGAACGTTGTGTCACGAGGCTTTATTTTTATTGGGGATGAAAGCAACTTTGCATTAAGTTTCATTACAGCAATAAATACATCTGCCTCCTTTCCGATACCTTTGATTCCTGCGGCACTTTTAGCGGCCTCAATCGAAAGGGAAATGATGTTTTCGTCTAATTTTTTTTGAGAAGCAAGACCTTTGGCTTGCTGTTGCTGAGCTTCCCGCACTTTGGTATTATAATCCTTCTGAACCTTTTCAAACTCAACAAGAGCGGCATTCTTATCTTGATTGGCAATAGCTTTTTCGGCGGCAGTTCTGAGATTTCTAAAGTATTCACTTTCCAAGACCTCTTTATCTCCGGTACCTTTAGCCTGCGCAAACATTTTTATGTTAAGCTCCCCAAGGGCTTTATTATATTCTGCCTGGGTGATTTTGCCTATTTCCAGTTCTGCACCTAATTCCTCATATTGCTTTCTATATGATTCTTGCTGCTTTTGAAGAACGGACTTCTCATCGCCTTCATTGGCATTTCTTGTTGGAGTTGCCTTGGTTAAATGCTCCCCAGCTCTTTGAGTAGCGTCACTAATAACTAATGCATTTAGAATGTATTTTTCCAGCGCATTGCTTACATCTGAAATAGAAATGCCTCTATTTAAGTTGCCATTCAATTCTAATTCTTCGGCTATAGCATTTTGATATGCAAAGCGATTCCTTTCAGAAGTTTCTCGACCTGAATACAATTTAGCAAGCCTATCCATTTGGGCTGTAGTTAAACCGATATCTCCAGCTAATTTAGCATTCCGTTCTGTATATTCCCCAACAGTATTAAAGGCATGTTCGGTGATAGCTGCTTCTTTCAACAGCTCAACTCTATCTTTTACCAGTTTATTTAGTTCTTCTTGCGATTTATTTTCTACTCCAAGCATTTTTTGTAACTCGGATTGTGCTGTATTAATAGCTTGTTGACTTTTTGTTCGATCATTCATTATTTTTGCTAAAGCCTGCATACGAGTTATCTCTTGAGTAACACCTGCTGAGAGAAGGCTTTTTTTATAATCAGAGAATATATTCCGAACACGTTTAGCCTCTTTATACATTGCAACAAGTTTTCCTATCACCGCAGTAATGGCAGTAATAATAATCATGGGTTTGAAAGCCGCCCACATTGCTTTTATTTGCACTACAAGCTTACCTACAGCCACTTTGGTTACATTGCAAAATCTTCCCCAAACCGATTGTGATTTCACCGCGGCAGCTTCTGCGGCTGCGGCTTTGGCAGCTTCCGCCGCAGCAACCTCTTTAGCTGTTTTTTGGGCAAGCGTTTTCTCTGCACTGGCAAAATTCTTTTGTGCTATAGCCAGCCTTTCCCGTGCTGCAATAGCATCGTTATACGTCTGTGCTTGTAGACTGGCATTCTGAGCGGCAATAACCTCGGCTTTCGTAGCTTCTAATGTTATTTCTGCGGCTACACGTTCTCTTGTGGCTTTTAACATAGCCCTTGCAGTTGTCTGTGCTTCAACTATCTTCTTTGCGTCTGCTGCCTTTTGCTCTGCATAGGCAACCTGATCCGACGCCATCTTCTCCTTTTGAAGCGCCTTATCAAGTGCTACACGAGCGTTAGCCTCAGCCATGACAGATTGTGTCTTAGCCTGTTCTAATGCCACCTCTGCGGCAATACGTTGCTGGGTTGCCTGCACTAATAAAGTATTGGTTTTAGCGACATTCGCCTCTATCATGGACGTGGTAGAGGATATACTTGTCCACCATTTTACGGCATGGTTAGCAATGGCACCGGTTATCAGTGCCAAAGCACCGATAACAATATTGACCGTATTCTCAGCCGCTGAAGCAATTGTCTTAGCCAGCCAATCGACCAGAGATTTATAAGTACTTTGTACCCCTGTACTGTTTACTACTTCCGTGAAGGTGTTCTTAAGCCGATTTATGGAGGTTTCGAGGTTATCCAGATCGATGTTAGGGATCATCTCATTTAAAGCCTCTGCAAACTTTGGAAGTATATCTTTACTCATTAGTTTGCCCTGTTTCAAAAGTTTGTCAAGACCGGCAACGGAAGTTCCGGCAGCCTTGGCCATGGCCTGTAAAGCGATGGGAAGTCTTTCACCCATCTGCAAGCGTAATTCCTCAGAACTGATTTTTCCCTTACTCATCATCTGGGACAAGGCCAGAAACACGCCATTACTATCATCAGCACTCATTCCGAATGCAGTGACAGCACGAGATACTGACTCAAAAATCTTTTTCTGTTCTTGCATTGTCATGCCGGAAACAGATGCGGCGGCAGTGAACTTTGCAAAATTCCCAGTCAGAGCATTTATTTCCAAACCGTACTTTTTTGCCATGTCAAGCAAATAACGTTGATTGTCCGCATATTTAGCAAGTCCACCTGATACGTTTTTCAAAGCTGTAGTAACCCGGTTGGTTTCCCGCGCTACATCCACAAAGCGGGAGACGAGATTACTCAGACCGATGCCACCTGCGCCCAGTGCGGCCACAAATGTCAATATCTGCATCTGCAATGCCTTGAATGTGGCTTTTACCTGATTTGCCCCTCTCTTGAATTGCTCAGTTAAGAGATTGATCGCTATACTGAATGATAATTTACCTGCCATAATAGTCTGTTTTTTTAGTTTTCATAAATTCTTCAAATCGGCCAGCATCTTCTTTGATGGCACGTTCGGCTTCTTTTCGCATCTCTTCTTCTTCCCATGGGAAAGTAATTAGGTCTCTGGCACCGTTTTTCATCTTCCTTGCATCGATGTGAGGTAACATGGTGAAATAGGTCCACATCCGGCTTTCTTCCATTTTCTCCTTTTTCTTTTGTTCGTATACTTCCAAGTAGAGAGGAAGATCGCATAATTCCATTTCGTTCAATGCATAATGGGCGTCCAGTCCTGCCATTATCAAAGTAGAAACTATTTTACCTATGTTTTCAGGGCTACCCTCGGAATTACCGACATCAGATGTGGTTATCTTTCTTTGAAATTGGGCCACAACTTCCATGATCTTTCCTAAATCGGAAGACATGGCATTCATAAACCTTTCGTCTGCCAGCACTTGCCGGAATACTTCAAATGTATACCTGGACTTATCGCTGGTGATATACATGACATAAAGCAAAGATTCTATATCTTCTTTATCCGTGTAATCCATCAGCGAAAAGGATTTTTCCCGTAGCTGTTCCCAGCGTATGATTGCCTTAATGGTAAGACGTTGGTATTTCATTCCCGGTGCCATAATCAATTTTGGCGGGCAAGGAATGCGAGACGGGGCAGGTCTTTTATGACCTTCCACACTCATATCGCACACAGCAATAAGAACTAAAATTAAAAGTGCAACACCTGCACAAAAGATAAATATGCTCAAGTCCATTATTCATTCATATTAAAAAAGGCGGCCATCATAGGACCGCCTTATGCATTTGTTAACGAATTCTCAGTGTCACGCTGCAACCGGTTCTATCGGGGTCAAAGCTCCCACACCTTTAAAAGACACGCTCACCGAAACAATCTGCCCGTTATCCGATTTGATGGACAAAGAAGTGATAATCACTTTTCCCGTATAATTTGTTTGTGCGGTATCTTTGGTGAAAGTGCCACCGAAGTTATCTTGATCCGCGGCTTTCGCACTGCCAAAGAAGAAGTCCAAAGGATCACCCGCTATCTGCTTCGCAAGCAAGGTATCAAAACTCATTGCGCCTTCTTTACGCGTCAAAAGAGATTCGCTGGAAATGGTGAAACTCTTCTTTCCGGCAAGAGAGCCGGCCCAGTCACCCATCATCTTATTAGAGATATCCAGTTCTTCTGTACTGATATCCAGTCCTGCACTTGATCCGAATGCTATCGGATCTTCCCCGATAAAAAGCATAAGTTCACCCCTGTGGATGTCTACGCTTGAATCTAATTTCTTTTCTGCCATAATTATTTCTGCTGAATTGAAAATTGTAAAATTTGAATAAATTTGCCATCAATGAAGTCCTCTGTAGAGTCTTCAAGTTGTATGTGTATATCCGGATTCCGAAAGTCGCCGGATAAAGTGTCATAAATTAAAACTGCAAGCTCTTGATTGCGATTATAATCATCCGATACAGCTACGACATTTACATAAGGGATCTGGTCTGCAACCCCATACTTAGTATATACCTGTTTATATCCGTCACGCTGATAAGTGATAAAATCACCTTCTGTACTTTCTGGGGCTATAACAGGGAAAATCTTATCCTCTATAAGAGAAACAATATTGGGGTTATCCAGCAAAAGAGCTCTTACCTCAGTGGTTATCTTGAACATGTCCATTATCTACGAGAATTTATTCGTTGAACTGCCTTTTGTGTACCCTCATAAACGGCCTGCATGGCTCTGTTACCTTCTGTATGTTCTGCATCTGTCCAAAACTGGTTACCTGGCATAATACCACGATAAGCACCGGACTTCGTATAACGTCGTTTGGTTCCTCTATCCACCAGATGTGAATGATTACCTCCCGGACGATCAAAACCAGCCAAAGCACCAAGCTTATTCCGTTTTACCCGATTGGTAAAAGAGTTCATAAGATGGTTGGTTTGTTTTCCATGATGCAACAACCTAACACGTAGATTTCTACGGCCTTTTACACGAAAGAGATTGACCGCTGAGCGAAGTCCGCTCTTAATGGCCTTGTCCTTTTCAAAATCCTCAAGATTACGGACTAAGTACAGTATGCTATCTTTGTCAATAACTGAAGCCTGTATCATGTATTCAACTTTTTAAGGGTTAAAGTAAGTTCGTTGTCACGAGGTTCAATCATTTTTATTTCCCAGGTACATTCAGCCCACTTTACGCGACAATTATAAGTTATCTGAGGATATTTACGAACCAACATCACAGTCATCTGTCCGATAAACTGTTCCTTTGCACTCTCATCCCCGGTTATGATGGACTGTTTCTTTCGGTAAGCCCTACACCTGAATACTTCTTTGTATTCCTTGCTAATGGCTCCTGATGGCGTCTTCTCTTTTGTCAACGCCTCAAAAATCAAAGTCTCTTTCAGTAATCCGGCTCTCATAGGCTAAAGTTTCGATAAAGTGATGTCAGATATTTAACTCCCCGAGGAAGCTCCTGAAGTCTGACGCTGGATACGCTTTCCCTGTTGCTATAATAAGTGCCGATTGTAAGCAGAATAGCGTGCCGGAGAGGTGCGGGGATTTTAGAGCCGCCACCTATAGTTTCAAGTTCTTCAATTGTCACGCACAAATCCTTTGCAATATTCTCTTCACCTGCTTCTATCAAAGACTCAAGGTAAGAATCATCCTCCGTAAAGGATGATTCTAAATTCAAGTGCTTCTTTACCAACTCTAAGTCGACGTATGCCATACTACTTCAAAGACGCAATAGAGAATGATTCCTTACGGATGAATCCCATATTCCAGTAAGAATTGGTAATCAGTCTTACCGTCCCATTCAGAGCTTGGGTATACGGATCTACAAGCAATTCAATGCCGCCCCACTGTCCCAAGAAATAGTCTGCCCAGTTGCCAAAAACAATACCGAATTCATCAGCACCTTCACCAAGCTCTTTCGGCAGGTTGTTTGTCCGCAGCGCTTTGTAACCATTCAATTGGCCATCGCCATTACCTGTAAAGATAAAGCCTCCGGCACCGGATGCATCTTTAACTTTCGTTTTTGCCTTACCAACAAGTGACGGGTGCAGAATGTAAGACAAGCTACCGAACAATGCATTCCGAGTATCCGCGTTAGTTTCCATCGCAACGATCTGTGCCCATGTCATATCACCTTTGATATTTGCATCAAGGGTGTGGAACATACCGTCAGGCGTATTATCCACACCGGTATTCTTGCTGAAAGCAGTCTGCTCTATCTTCTGCGCGATGGCTACAGCGATAGCCTGACGGATATATGCTTCTACAGAAGCATTCTCCTGCACAAGTAACTGTTTGGAAATGTCGACATAAGCAGTCAATCGTAGTGGTTTGAACACATTACCTTTAGAGAATTTCCCGGCGCCATCCTTAGCTTCTGCGTTTTCATCTTCCCAAAATACATTCGCACCGGAGAATGACGGCCAGTAAATGTTGCCTTGCAGACCAGTCATGAAACGTGCACCGGCACGCGCCAGGACCAGTGCCGATTGTAACGGCAACAACATTTCCTGTTGTTCCTCGTCAATAATAACACCTGTAGCAGCTTCCGTTGCAGCAGTAAATGCTGCACGGTTTTCCATGTTTACCGGCACTACGATACTACGTTTATCGGCCATCTGGGCACCTGACTGGTTATGCAGTGTAGTAGCCACATCGATAACACCGGCATCCACATCATTCTGCTGGTTTCCGTCCACCATGTTGGCAATAGCACGACGCAATGAGAATTTGCCTCCTTGCGGCTGGTGTCGACGGCCTTGCCGGCGATTCATGTCTTCGTGTTCCTCAATCTCAAGATTGATTTCTGCCATACGTACCTGGTTAGCTCCCAATTCTTCATTTTCCTCAGTTGTTAACAGGCGTTTTTCTCCTTTAGCAGTTTCAAGAATCGTTTTTGAACGAGTGGAAAGCTGTTTCTTCTCATCCTTCAACTCTGTGATACTTTTTTCTTTAGCCATAACATTTAAATGTTTAATGATTTTTCAATATTTGAGTAATACTCTTCCAAATTTTCGTTGTTTTGACGGGCAAATTCTTCCTCAGCCTGTTCCTTACCACGCATATACACCGAAGTCTTACTATATGCGGCATTGTACACAGGAGCAATGTCGTATAGATTCCCTATCTTAGAGATTGTCCGTTTCCATACACCATCACTTTTCTTTTCCCAAGTGTCTTTCTCCACATCAAAGCAGAAAGAACTCTCGCTAATCTCTCCCCGGCGGATATTTTCCAGCAGTTCATCTCCAAGTGCTGTCTTAGGTGCCTCAAAACGATACTTAAGTCCTTTGCTATCGACTGATAACGCCAGTGATCCGTTTCCATTTGTACACCGGGCAAGTACTCCCCGGTTTTGGTTATGATTCAGTAATGCAAACACATCACTTTTTTCAATGACTCCATCTAAAGCTCCTCGGTCAATCACCTCCTCAAAGGACAAACCGTCAGAAGATACCCCAAACAGTAAGGCATAGCCCTCTACGGTCCGTTTTTCCTCTTCTTCTCCGGTTACTTGCACCTGAAAAGCCGTGTTTCTGATTTCTCTTTTTTCGTCCATAATCTTAGCTTTTACTCACTAACCACAGATTTGTCGGACACTTTTGGATTTTCTTCATTTTTTGCAAGATTTTCTTTAACTGCGTTATCTAAGGTCTGCACATTCACCTGTACGAATGCCTTGTCACCATTTTCAATTTTTGGAAGATTGTTTTCACGACGTACCTCGTTCGGCGTTGCCGCACCGATGACAGACAAATCCCTCCAATAGGCAGCCTGTGCACTCTTATCCGTACGTAGAATGGCAGACGTATCGAATTCAGCAAGTACCCTGCCTCGCTCTGCCGGTAAGAATACTTTTCTGTTGATTTCCTGCTCAATCTTTGTTATTACGGCCAGTGCGGTATCCGTCAGATATTGGAGCTGCGTAGCCTCAACAGTAGAATAACTTGATTTACTCAGGTCGAATGCTTTCACTGGAGATACAGAAAAAAAGCGGCAAAGATCAACTACATTGAACTGCCTTGACTCAAGCAGCTGGGCGTCCTTGGGATTAATAGTAATAGGCTGGTATTTCATATTAGCTTCCAGCACTGCAATACCATTGGGGTGGTTAATGATTCGTTCCTCCCAGGTTTGGTATATCTGATCCTTTTGAGTTTTATCGAGACGGGCGCCTTCGACTGTCAGGACTCCGGACATTCCCCCATTCTTGAAAAATCCCACAGCGTGTTCTTCCGAACTCGTGGCGATATTAAGAGTCTGTCGAGCATGGGTAAGAGTGGAAACCCCTATAATGCCATCGTATGAGAAATTGAGAACATGGATCATATCTCTCGGTTCGACAAGCTCTTTAAACCCCGTAATCTGATAGCGTTTTCGCATAATGCCTTTGCCGTCAGTAACCCAGACTACAGAGACATGGGATGTCGGCATATAAATAAGTTGAGAAACGGCCAATTTACTATCTCTCTCAATATATGCATATCCATTTCCTGTTAATAAAACAGAAGCCATAAGTGTCTTGAAGAACACAAACCTTGTCATATCTTCATTAGGTTCCAAGTCCAGTACTTGATAAGCCGGATGTTCCTTATATTCCCGTTTGAATCCATCCCTGTCAAGTTCATAAGTCTTAAGTGGAAGCACCGCCACACTATCAGATATGAGGTCTACACAGCGGTAAACTGTTGACAACAGCATAGGTTTGCTACGGCTCAGCAAGGGAGCGTGGCCACCGGAGTAGCTCCACGCAGGAATACGGGATGTTTCCTGTTTTGAAGCTTTTCTTATTTCAAAATTGTATCCGAATATGTTCATATCACACTTTTCTACACCAACCAAAAAAGTGTCGGACATTTTAATAAAATTCTCCGTAGCGTGGTGATGTCAGATATCCACCCAATGCTTCCAGCATACCGATGATACCATCTATCTTCTTTTCTTCAAACTGCTTAGATGGCTTGGTGTTGCCGTTTCTGTCCCTGGCCATTACTACATTGCGGAAGCAATGCCGGTTTATCACATTATTATCTATCACGGCTTTCCCGGAAAGCAGAAGACGCTCCATCTCTTTGGTAGGCCGGTTAAAATTCCCAAGAGCCTGGCTAAAAGGTTCCATAGGCAAACCCTTTTCCTCAGCATTGATGGTAAATTGGGTGGCATTCCAGCTATCGTAAGCAATCTTTTGGATATAAACCTTATCCCGGATATCCATAATGTCATTGAGGATATAGTCATAGTCAGTCACGTTTCCCGGAGTGATTGTTATCAATCCCTGCCTGCGCCATTCCCCATAAAGTTCTTTGAAACGCTTCTCCTGAAGCGCGACTTCCGGCAGGTAGTATTTAACCTTGAAATAATACTTTTCTTCAGTTGGGAACATGAATGCAGCGCAGGTTAAGTCACTGGTACTTGATAAGTCAATACCCATGTAACAGTCCTTGTTTATGAAATCATCAAAATCAATGTTGGCAGACGAGTTCAAAATATAGTGTTCAGGTATCCAAACCGTCTCGGCATCGCACCACATATTGATGTTCTTGGTTTTGATGCCGACCTCTTCGGATGGCGAATTCATAGCTTTACGCACCTGTTCACGCAGATACTTTGCCTTGACCGTTACTCCAAGGTTCGGGTTGCTTTTGGCCCAGTTCTTTTCATCTTTCCAGTCATCCCCTTCATCCAGCGAATATATCAATGCGAATATGGTATCGTCTTCTTTTAGCCCTTTCAGAATTTCTGTACACATATCCCTGAACTGATAGCATGGCCCTAACTTATCAAAGCCTGCTGTAGTAATTATAACGCCCATTGGATCGTCCCGCATACCCTGTCCGGATTGTAATACATCCTTTAGACCTGAATTCTTTGCGGCATGATACTCGTCAAGCAAGAACATGGAAGGGTTCGGACCGTCCAGTTTGGATGAATCAGCTGCCAGAACTTTCAAAAAAGATAGAGTCTTATCGAAATTGATCTGGTCACGAAATGAGTCCAAATATTTATGCTTTGGATCAAGTCCGGAGACAAAGTTGCGACACATCTTGAAACTGACCTTAGCCTGGTCTTTGGAGTTGGCGGCCAAATATACTTCGGCCGCGGATTCACCGTCAGCAATAAGATGATAAAGACAAAGAGCAGCAGCAAAAGCGGACTTGCCATTTTTGCGGGCCATCTCTATGTACACAAATGAAATTAGTCGACACCAGGTCCCATCCTCATCTTTTTTATAGAATCCGTAAATGCTAGCCACTGCAAACTTCTGCCATGGTAATAATTCGAAAGACATACCGGCATGGCGTCCCGTATAATGGCGGAGTAAGGCAATAAATTCAATAGCGTAATCTGCACATTCTTCACGGAATTCGATATCATCACGGTCAAATAAGGAATAGAAACGTTCTACGGCCAGCTTAATGAATTCACCTACTACCACTTTACCGTCGCGTACATCAGCAGCATATTGATAATAGCCTTTCATCTCTTTTTTCCCGGAGCCTTTTTGATAAACTTGTCCAATGGAGATTCTTCTTCCTTATCTGATTTCATTTCCTTGATATTTCCCCGGCTTTTAATGGTCAGGCCATATTCTGTCATGATCTTCATGACTTGGGCATAATTTTTAGTAGCAATATTCTGTGCGGGATTGGCAGCCCTTTCATATTTAATCATAACAACAGGGCCATCAGCAAGCAAAATATCCGTAGCCTGTAAGTACATCTCGTAACTGGTAGCGAGCATTCGGAGTGCTCCCAGATCAATGCTTTGTATAATCTTTCTTTTATTTAGTTCCTTGACTACATCCCGCATAAATTTTTGCGTTTCATCCGATAATCCATCGGGCATATTAAACTTTACCATATTGATTAGATTTTTCTGACTAACCATTTTTTTGTCGGACAGAAACAGTGTTAATAAATTAACAAATTCAAAATTTGAAAAAGTGCCGTGTGTGTGAAGAAGGGTGGGGCGAGGTTTCGGAAGTCGAAACCCTGAAAAAAAATACCCCTATCCCCTCCCTGATGTTCCACGGAATTTTAACACTTTGTTCCACGGAAAAGGCAATATAGGGATTTCCCTATTTGTTTGCGTAAAGCAAATAATATCCATTTAAAAGTTTGCGTAAAGCAAATTAATACATTATCTTTGTGACAGTTAAAGCAAGGGGCTTTAAATCATTTGACATTATGAAACAATTAATCGATGGAGTTTGGGAATACTCACTAATCAATCCCGATGGTTTTACTCTTAACATTGAGACAATGAAACCTGTTAAGTACGGAATTTCAGTAGCGTATCAAGAAACGCAAAACAGTTTCGGAAAAGAGAGTTTAAACGGAGTTATTAATCATGCTTTAGAACATAGTAAAACGGTTGGCGGATGGTTCGACACCGAAAGCGAACGTTACTACTTCGATAGCGTAAAAGTCTTTAAAAACTCGGAGATTGACAAGGCGATAGAGTTCGCAAGGGAAAACAATCAACTTGCAATCTACGATATGACAAACGTAAAAGAGATTAGAATTAAGTAAGGGGTTCGCCCCTTGCTTTTTCTTTCTTTCCTAAAATAGAAAAAGTATGGAAAAAGAATTTATTAATGGTTACAGAAGAATGGGGATAGATATTGAACCATTGGAAGACGGTACGGTAAAAGTCACTCAGGCGAGACTGATAAACGGGTATATACTGAACCAAAAGCAACTCATTGAACGGGGGAAAGAATTGTATCCGGATGCAAAGATTATCCCGGTGGCATATTCTTTGAATGTAGATGATATTACGGTTGAGTGGATAGAAAGTAAGATGCAGGAGTTTGGCATAAAGAGGAATGATCTAATAAAGCAATTAGCTATTGATCGTTCTTCTTTGAGCCTTATCATGTCTGGCAAACGTGAACTGTCCAAACCTATGCGGGCAACATTCTTTTATTATTTCCTGACGTATGAATTGAACCGGGATTTCAGGGAACACCTGGATAGTTTATAGTTTGTTGTGTATCTTTTGATGGCATTGCTTACAAAGACTCATCAGGTTGTCATAATCATAGGCAAGGAATAACCGTTGCTGGGGATCATCCGTGCTCATAAAGGAAATGATATGGTGAATGTCTTCAGCCGGTACTGTTTTATTTTCTTTCAAGCATAGTTCGCACAGTGGATTACATGCAAATTTCCACGCACGCAACCGGCGCCAGCGTTCAGAATTGTATATCTTCCGTCGTTCAGTATTGTATTGGTTATTGTCTTTCGGTTGTATCTTCTTTGGCTTGTATATAGTCGGCATAGGGTATTTTCTTTAGTTGTTGGGCATCTCGTATTGTCTGAAACTCTATCATCCGGTAGCGATGAAGGAAATGTCTTATCAGGTCTTCATCAGTAGTACATTTCAAGGATTCTTCATCTTGAATAACGTACAGAACTGTATCCTGAAAGATATCTTCATGGCTACGGGAATCAAAATACCCAGTTACCTGCCGGAAGCATAAGGCCCGCAGTTTATCATAATTGCGAGCTATGTTTCCGGCAATAACCGGATAATAGTTACTGTTCTTGTATCGGTTTCTCATCAAGTTTTAAATTTCCTGCATCGTCCACTATGTCGTTTATACCCTTCATCACTAATGAACGGACTACTACAGATACTTTGACACTTGTTTTATTGGACAATTCTTCTAATAGCATTAATGTACGGTCATCAAATCGAATTGAAATTCTTTTCTTCTTCATTGTTTAAGCCTCATCAATTTATCACGTTTATACTCTTCCGCATACTGCCGGGTAGCTTTACTCTTTGTGACATAAATCACTGTTGTACCTGACACCCGGACGGGATAGAGATTCTTTTCTCTTTCCCGTTGACTGGCAATGATTTCATCAAGGTTTCCTATATTTTTTGTTGTGTCCGGCTTACTTTCTTCTACCGGACCTTTGCGTTTCTTATCCCTTTTATTCTGCATCTTTATTTTTTTATTAGTTATTACTTTCTGAAAAACATATCACCACTGATAGAACGTGCGGTGTCTTCTCCTGTTAGGCGAATGTACCGGAAGAAGTTTTGTTCTGTCCGATGGCCAGTGAGTTTCATTATCTCTAAGGTCTTCATTCTACCTGTAAGGTACATACTCGTTGCTGCTGATCTTCTTGCTGTATGACTGCTGATCAGTTCCCATTTCTCACGGGTAACAGTTACAAGTTTCCCTCCCTGAGTATAGGAGAATGTTATCAAGTCATTCAGCCCTATTTCTTTCATGATTACCTTTAGGTATTTGTTAAAGTACTGGATGCAAAGTCCACTTGGTATATTTCCGTTGTACTTCGCAAAAATTTCTTTCACATAATCATGAGCCGGCACCTTTACGTCTACATTGGTTTTCTTCGTCCGCTTTACAATATAACCATTCTGAAAATTATCTTTAGTAAGTGTAGAATAATCAGAGTACCTTAATGCTGTAAGACATCCAATAACGAACAAGTCTCTAATACGCTCCTTGGCTCTACGTTTATCTTGTTTTTCGAACTTATAATAATAGATCCTTGTGATCTCATTCATTGAAAGGAATACCGCGTTAGTTTCCTCCAGGCGCATATCAATTTCATCAAATGTAGAATCAACAGCGTAATTGTATTGGCTTGCTTTTCGTACCATAGATTGAATCTTTAGAATGTAACCTACTATTGTATTATGCCTCAAATTCTGGTTCTCCAAATAAATTATGAAATCATCCAGAAATTCCTCAGTAATCGAATTGGTGAAAATGTCGCAATCGTACAACTCGGAAAATTGGTCGATATGCTTCATAATGGCATCATAGACTACTGCATAGTTTGCAGACTTGCGTCTGGATCGCTTTTCAAGTACTTCGCGCATGAAACCGGTGAAGTAAATTCCTTCAAGTGGCTTCTCTTGGCGGAAGTGGTTAATGTAGTCCTTTCTCGCTGGGCGGGTTGGGACCGGGGAAAATACTTGTAATGCTTTGGTCGTATCATTTTAAAAGGTTACTATTATCATCGTCCGTATCAAGGGAAAGCTTTCCCTCTATTATCTCTATTCCATCTTCACAGGCCACATTCTCACAGAAAGCCTTCTTTTGATGGAATTCGCACCATCCATTGCCGAATGAATCTTCATAGGCAAACAGCTTACATTCACTGCATACTTGTCGATTATTCATTTATTAGTATTTATCAAGTCCTTAAATACTTTTATGTAGTACTCCGACTCTGCCGCAATATCTTTTCTTCCTGATTCGCTACAATGATCTTCCACAAAAAGGCGGAACGCTTCAGTAGCTTTCTGTATCATTTCCTTTTCAGCAACTTCAACAGCAGCTTCCGCATTCTCGTAGCATATGTGACCTCCATCATATGAACGTGCTAATATATTCTTGGCTGATTCTGATTTTATTATATCCATATCTATTTTATTGTTTGATTAAATCAGAAACATACGCCCATCTGATAACATTATAGTCTTCAAAATCCTTTCTGATATTAGATGTAGCAAACCATGATGTTAAGTTCCCGCTACCAACTTGCACACATATATGCTCACCTTTCTTCGGCTCCTCACTGACTTCATGCCATGGGGATTGTCCCATGCAATAGTTATATCCACACTGAAAATCCTCCATACAGTCGGCATGACGGGAAACGTAATTATCAGCATCCACTTCTTTCAGAACTTCTTTTCTGAATTTCGTTTTTTGAGTAGCATAATCGTACGCTACTTCTTCGATTGATTGCTTCATTTCTATTTAGTTATACGCCAAATAAACTTGGCTGAATTAATACTCCTTTACTTGTTTTAGTCTCTCCAAAGCACTCTGAACGAAATCGTTCGCCTCCAGTATTAAAGTAGTATTCATCCTTATCACAGCCCCAAAAATCAAAACCAAGCTTAAAAGATGCTATTCTGTCGCTTTGACTACCCATGTGAGGACTTCCAATCTTATAACCGGGTTTTGCGTAATTGTTGAGCAACCAACCATATAAGGCAACAGGCTTTTGATTTGGATGTATACGAACCTCTTTGTTTTTCATATTCTCCTGAAGCATACCGTGCCATCTGTATTTGAATTTTCTAACAGCCGTTTGAAAAGATGTCCAAGCAAGTTCACAATCTGCAAAATCATTTGCTCCATTATCCTTATCCCAAACTATCCAACAATGACTATCAATTGGGATTCGACTTATAAAATGATTTGCACCCCAAATGATTTGATTTTTAGAAACTCGAATAAGTTCTTTAAAATACTCTTCAGGGGGAGATTCTTTATCATTTTCAGAATAAGCGGCATAAGACTTTGACATAGCGATTTTACTCCGAGAACTATTTTTTGAGCCATCTTCTCCAATTCCATAGGGAGGATCATCTATAATCAAATCAAAAAAGTTATCCGAGAATTTCTTCAAGAAATCCATTCGGTCGATATTATACACTTCACTTATTGGCATTATTTACCTTCTTTCTGATTTATTATTTATACTTAGACAATTCTTTTCTGTCTATGAAAAATGCGACACAAATATGATCGCCGGCAATACCAGCGGCCTGAAATACGGCACTTGATGTAACCTCCGGTGATACTTGAAAAGTAACTCTACTAACACCATCAATTGTGCAAGAATTAAGAACGGTGGTTGTCATCATTAACCCCTTGTTGTCATCAGCAGCCATTGCCGTGATTTTTTCTAAAGTTGATTTTGCTTTCATAAATACTCCTTTCTATATTGTTATTAATCAATTACTATTGAATTGGCAACTTTTGGCTGGATGGTAATAACATCTTTACCTTTATCACTTTCCACTTTACTTATGTATAGCCCGTCCGCATCTTCACGAATCAAAAACTCTTGTCCTTTCAATTTTATTCGGAATGATTGCCTACCTAATGTGGTTCCGTCTCTTAATACTATTTCCATATATAGCTCCTTTCTTTTCGGTTTTGAATTATAATTCCGGTATATACATCCACAAATCATCATCTTCCAACAGAAAATCATATTCTTCTCCTTTATCAGTTCTCCACCAAAAATCCATCATAGCATAGTATAGATATGCTACAAAATAACTACCTCTATGGAAAATATATACAGTAGTATTTATATCAGGTCGTTTATCCTTTATGCTTATCCACGGAGATTGTTTCTTATGCCATTCAGCACCAGCTTCGAAGGCTGCTCCGAAGGAAGCATATTCATTACGAGAGACATGTTTCTCGATGTATTCACGTTTTGCTTCTTCTAAAATCTGTTTCATATTTTTATTCTAATGAGATAATTCATTTAGCTCAACAGCTGATTGGGTGAGTCACTTACTCCAGCTGATGTTTGTTAAGAATTAATTCTTTTAAAATGTGTAATACCTTCTTGGCGTTTACAACCTAAAGACCATCCACCCAAACGGGTAACAGCTGGAGGATTGAATGCCATATAAGGTTTGTCAAATCTCATAGTTTCTATTTTACCATACGACAATACTTCTGCGATTTCACCGTCTTCGGGCATATTGGTAAAAGACCATTCTTCAAATCCTGTTGGAATTTGATTTTTATCTGGATAATAGCTCATATTTTTATAGTTTTGAAAATGATCATTGAATAATTTTATATTTTCCATATTTCCACTAATACTAAATCTGATTATTCCGATTATGACAATGGCCTCAACTATCTGGCAGCTAATCTTCAGAATCCAATTTAGGCATTATCAATCCTTTTGTTTCATATAACTCGTTTCCGACAAACTCCAATTTGATACTTTGGTTTTCGGTTTTTCCAAAACGCATGCGCACGGATTCGGCATTTACTGAAGCACATATATCGGATAGGTAATACGGATTTATACGAATTTTCCTTTGAGAGCCTTCTTTCCAGTCATCGATTACTTTTTGATAGTTCGGATATTTCATTTCATCACCAGAATAGAAGTTGATCTTAACACTATAGCCATCACCCTGTACAAGAAAACCGTCTTTCTCGATGGATGCAACAGGATATTTCATCAATAACTGGAAGTTCTTGCCGGAAAAGAAATGCCCGTTAAGTAATTCGATTTCCCATTCATCAAAATTAGAAATTTCACTAACCTTGGCTTTTATAAGAAGATGCCCATTACTTGCAATCGCATAACCGTACTCAAAGTATATATAGTTCATTACCGGACGGAACTCGTCAATCGAACATATTTTGTGCAGTTCGATTCCTTTATGAAAATTATGCCTTGGTTTTTTCATGATCGATATTATTTAATTGTTTTTCCCTTTTTTCTTTTGCTTTCTTACAGCATTCTGATACCATACAGAATTTGCACCAAGACTGCAAGGTTTCACGTGCTTCTCCTTTACGTCGATACTTCAGGGGATAGAAGTAGCTCAGACGGAAGTATTGCCCGCAATGGGTGCAGCGTTTGTGTAGCACCCCGTCGATATTCATGTAGTTGCTCTTCCTTCTGCCAACAGGCAGACCGTCACTTCCGAGTACTATCATGATGCCATCTTTTTACGGATTAAACCAATGTTCTTTTTCACAAGAGAAATTATTCGTTCATGGTACTCAGTATTTTTGTTACAAGTACCGCGAGACTGAACGATCTCAAAAGTCTTCAATGATACCTCTATTGTCTCAATACGTTTTTCCCCAATACGGGCCGACAAGATAAGACTATCACTAAGCTTGTAATATTCGTTTGTATATACGCAATGGTGCATTGCTTTACCCTCCTGGTAGAACTGAGTCACACTTTCCAACGGACGGATAGTGATGCTCCCGTCCGTAATCTTTAAGCCAAAGAACTTCTCCATTTTTTTATAAAACCGGGCGATATTTTCCTTGCGCTCTTTTTCATGACGAATCTTCTCCATCCGCTCCTGTTCTCTTCTCAGTCTGGTTTCAATATCCCTCTTTTTATTCAAAAGTAAATCGTGTTCAGTCTTCAGGTCTTTGGGACAAACATAATGGGCATTACGCACATCCTTGTGGAAGTACAATAGCAAGCCGACATAATCATTCCACATAGAGGCGTCTTTGATAATATAATGATTCCTGTTGCAGATATTAAAGGAAGGCTTATAGCGGAGTTGGTAATATCCTTCTTTGAACATGTGTTTAAGCATTGATATCTGTCCTGTCTTTAGACAAAGCTCTGCATCGTTATCTCCTTTTAAAAGAGAACGTATGAGCCTTGATGGATTAACATCTGGAAATTTTCTGCCAATACCTCGTTTTTTTAATTCGGATATCAACTCTACTTTGGAGTATAAGTACCCATAAATCGCATAGATATCTCCGTAATGATAATAGCCATTACTACCATATTCATCCTTTATGCTTAAAGGACTTGAATATATCCATCCGTTACCACCCATATTCATCGGCTTTGCCATGACGGTACGCTTTCCATCCGCTGTGATCCATTCCTGAACGGTTTCAAAAAAAGAGTAACGAATATGAGAAGAAATGGTAGTGTAGGCCGTTTTTTTATAGGCACATTTACAGCATAACACATGCCTTATCACCTGGAACCCGTCCACAACTTGCAGAATAGACATATATACTTCGTCTGTACTTTTCTTCTTCCGGCTTACCTTTACCTTTAACTTATGATGGCAATATGGACATTCTGTACTGTCTCCTAAGATGATAGCACCCAACTCGCTGTTGTTTGTGTCTATCCAGGCTCCACCACAATCAGAACACCACAATTCATTCTTGCATTTATACGCTTCATGAGCAAACAGATGTTCTGTAGCCCAGCGTTTGTGGGCATTAGTTATTTCAGATAACTTGTTGCTAAGCTCCGAAACTGTTTTCTGTAATTTGGTTCTCGGTTTCATAATTAGAATAAACTCATTTGTTTCACCTCTGTAGCCTCTTTCTTTGACCGTGACGGCTTTTTCTTTAGCAATGCATATTGTTCTTCGGTCAGGCGTTTAATCGCTTCCTCACGGGCTTTTTTCTCGTCTTCCTCGGTTAACTTAACCGGTTTGGCTGGTGTTGTAGTAGAAGCAGAAGTTCTAACGTTTGACGGCAGCTTATTAACTTTGATATCATCCTCATCATAGTAATGGACTGCCATTCCGTAGACTACATCATTATCCATCATGCAGCCTTGCGCATTGGATGCAAAAGCAGTACTATTTTTGAGGGCTTCGCCAAAAATATAGGTACAACATTCATCGATGCTTTTATTCTTCTTTGCATAAGACTTTGCAAATAATTCGTCTGTCCGGGCACGCTCATCAAGATATGACTTGATGATGTCCTTTATTGATTCTTGTTTACTCATAGCAACTTTTATTTATTTCTTATCTGTATATATCCCCTGCGTTCGGTTTCCCTGAGAAGTTCCATATCCTCATCTTTGATGCTACAAGAGGTCTCTCCGTTAACCGTAGTGTATTCAGGTATATTAAACTTTTCCCGTATCTTCTTCTTAATTCTTGGAATGTCCTTCAGGTCAACATTCCTAAGATCCCAGTAGATTGTTACTTTCATTGATCTACAGTGTATAATTTGCATCCCGTTTTCTCTTTTGCCCTGAGTAAGAAGTTAGCTGCCTCGTCATTATCTACTATCAACTTTACAGCGGTTAATCCTTCTGTTCTTGGTTTCTGAAAAAGTAAAGAGCAAGGTTGATCGTAATACATCCAGTAGAAGATAAATTCGGCTAACCGAAAATTATCTATCTGAACGATATATTTCTTCGGGGGACGCTGCATATCAAATTCTAACTAAGCTTTTCTACTTGATAGGCCTTCACATCGTTGTACCATTTACCGTTGATTTCACGTGCTTCTACAGTAAACCGTACCCTTACCTTTTCATCGACTGATGGAGCATCTTCTACAGGACCATCGAAACTGATCATGGAGAATCTCATCCTGAGAGGGAAACGTTCTATAGTTTCCAAAACAAACTCTTTCTTCTGCCAGTCTTTTCCTGTCCTCGTTTGTCCATTGGTGGTTGGCAATGCCACTAATATTTTGCCTTCGGCTTCACAATTCATAAGCTAATGATTTTATTATTATATTTTTTATTTTTCAGCCCTTTTATGTCGGTTCCCGACAACCCTTCGGGCTGTATAGGACAAGTTGCCGTAAATCGTTAAAAAGATTATTAAAAACATGTATTTAGTTCATTTTCAGCGAATTGCACGCGCACCATAAGGTGCTTTTTAGTATTTATATAATACGCTGATTATCAAACAATTATCTTTTTATTCGAATTGGCGTAAATATCCCAATCTGATAACTTGCTAAAAGACGGTCTTTAAATTCACGCTCTAATTCGCCTATTTCTTCTACATACTTCACGCGCTCTGTCGGCCAGCTGCGAGCGAAATTGCGAATCGTTTCCCATTGCTTCTTAGTAAGCGCACCATCCAGATACATCTTCTTGTACCGTTCCTTGTAGCGCGTCACTCCTATACGCTGTATCTCACGCGCTTTGTCAAGTTGGGACATCTTTACACCTTTCGTAGCGGATAACTCTCTTACAAAGTTTATCTCTGACCAATCCTTGTAGAAAATGCGACCAACTTTGGATAAGAAGGAATTATCAGTTAGTTCGGTCAAAGGGACGGACTGATGTTTGTATATCGTTTCGATACGCAATATATTAGCACCAACCCGGCGCCCCTTTTCTCCGGCTTCGAAGGTCTTATCATAAATCTTTAGCACCTTACGGAAATATTTGCTTTTCTCCGTTGTCTTCTGTTTGGATTCGGGAAAGTTGGCATCATTCCATAATACCCGCCCGGATGCTTCCCGGACCTGCTTTATATACTCATCCGCTGGCAGTTTCATTTTCATTGTAATACCGATTTCGTAGTAGGTAACTACAGCGTTTTCCGGCTTTACAGAAAGTCTTAACAGAAGCTCTTTGATTGTCCGGACTGCCATCGCAAAAGTCATTGGACGAGAATTATCCAGTTTTCCGGTACGCCCCTTACTCCATAATTTGCAGATAGAACATTTACAGCGTAACTTATTGCCTCTGACCTCAATAAAGCAACCGTCAAAGTTGGCGTATGCCGTTGATTTATAATAGATTTCATCACCTTCTGTACATTGCTCCAGGTAATTGCGAAGAACGATAGTGGCAATATCGGCAGTGTCAATAGTTGCCTTTATTATCAGCTTATCGAACATGAACTACCTATTTATCACTTGTATAAGGATATACATCAATGATAGGAGTTTCAACAACCGACCCTATGCGGTAGTCCGCCATTGTACTTTTCATCCCTTCATGTAACTTGGTGGTTGCATCCTCTGTTGAGGCACCTTGTACAAGTACATAGGTTGATGTTTTCTTTTCGGCACCGCTTTTATCATCCAGGGTAATGAAAATTAGTTTGCACTTGAACCAACGGTCAGCTGCTTCTTCTTCGCTGGGGAACAATTCACTGAAGTTGGCACGACTGATGTCGGATACTGTGAATTCACCCGAGATAAACGGTGTCATTTCCTCAATGATGCGGGCTTCCGCTTCTGTAAAGCTGAGTGCGTCCACCAGATAAGGCTCCGTCACTTTCTTATCCATTCCGTTCTCCATTACTTTTTCGTAACGAATCTTACATATAAACCATGTGTGCATTGACATGACTATTTCTTTTTATTGTTCAACTTCTTTATAAACTTCTTGCACCGACGACATAAGTCCTGATCAGGAGATGTCTTAGGTGCATACTTCTCAATCCTTTCTGAGCATTGGCGGAGAAGGCGCTCTAATGTTTGTATGTCCGTTTTGCATAATTCCACGTCATTTAATTTGTTTCTCCTTTTTCAATCGCTTCACCTCTTTTCGGTAGTAGTCAATCATGGCGCGATATTCAAAGTCTGAGATTTTATTTATTTGATACTTCATCGCCTCAAGCATCAATACAGTAGCTTCTCCATACTTGGCTATCAAACCACGTCTGTAGCCTTGTATATTCCCCTCATCAAATCGATTACACTTCCGGCATTGGGCATTGCAATTCTTTTCATTAAATCGTGTAGCCATGTGCTGGCGATTAATGTAGTGGCCGCAGTCAGATTGTTCAAAGGGAAGAAGCTTTCCGCATGAGATACATTTGAATGCTCCGCTTGGAAGCGCATCCCGAAGCCTGATGAACATGGCAAACACCGTATCAAGGCGCGATTTCAAGTTAGCGGTGGACATAGGAAACACCTGTTATCTGCCGATACTGATCCTCACTGCGGAAACGTATAGCATTTTGAAACCAAATATCGTTGGCTGCCTTATAAGGATGCTCGTCGGTTAGATCACTTGAGTTTTCGTCTGACAAACGGGCGATAATAGCACGCGTACGGTCTTCGTCATTCCAGAAGATAGCGGTGTCTCCAATGCGAGGAACCTCTTCTACGTGATCCGTTAGGTCACAATGAAAATCGCCATAATGTTCAGGCTCAAATATGATAAGCAACTTGTTGTCAATAGCTTCAATTGACACACGGCTACATTCTGCCGGTATCTTGTAATCTATCAGTTTCATTTTCATGGCTAATATATTTTTGAATCATAAAATTCTTGATGCCTCATATACTCCCGAGCTACTTCGTACCGGGAAGCCGGTGCGATACGATCATGGATGTATTGGTACTTTTCAAGGCTCATACCGGAAAGAATATCGTCGGTATATTCAACCCTGCCGGAATAAATACATCCTGCAACTACAATGGCAATAAGAATTGCCTGAATGGTATATTTGCTGGTCTTGTTCATATATTATATTTTTAGATTTAACTTTTGAAATCCCCGCCAACCCGTGACGGGGAATATTACTACTTATCTATTTACTCAGCACGCTTCACAGCGGACTATATCAATCTTTTAAATAATAGGCTCTTATTTCGTTCTCGGAGAAATAAAGATTTCCATGTTTCTTATGGTGCGGTATTTGGCCGCGGCTGCATCTTGTCCGGATAGCATTCTCTGTGAGGCCTAATTTGTCAGCAACTTGCTTGATGTTCAAAAGCTCGTCCTTTTCACCCATCTTCTTTTTAAGAGCCTCAGCCAATTTGTCTATTTCAAAGTTGGTTAGCATCCGGTTTCTCCTTTCCTATGAATTTATTTACGAAGTATATCTGCCCCTTCCCTGTAACCTTACTAGTAGTAGTGACTATGATGTCACCTGTTGATTTGGTTATCGTTGTCTTTTTAATTTCAAATAGTCCTAACTCCATAGCCTTTTGCGTTGGCTGATTATAAGAGGCTCCTTTATTACAGAGAAAACCGTTTTTACGCATCCACTCAAACAAACGGTTCTGCCCAATAGTAACACCATTTTGAGATATAATCTTTGCAAGCTCAGAGATTAAGCAAGAACGTTGAGAGGTTGAAACAGCCTCAGCAAACAGAACTTTTGGTTTATCTGCTGCAATCTGCTTTTGTTGGTTTTCTATTTGCTCCTGTTGTTGAGCAGCAAGTAGGAGAGCCTCCTTAAAAGAATTGGGAATATGGAAACCACCGTTCTTTATTGTCGCTTCCATCTTATTGAAAGCCTCAATGTAATCCAGTTTAAACTGGAGAGCTTTTTCACCGGTGAATCCCATCACAAGGATAGTAAAACCGTCACGGTTCATCACATACACAGGAGCCTTTTTGACTCCGCCGCCAACCGGCATTGGAATTTCCTGTTCTATAAGAGCAAACATCTTGTTAAGTTTCTGATTCTCAACGAAAGTGGAATTTTCCGTTTTCGCTATCAAATCACGAATAGCATCCAAAACTTCAACATGCCGCTTCCCGAATTTCTCGGCAACCAATAAGCTGCTTGTGAGCACCTGGTTGTCTTTCCCTTGAAATACTAAATCATTCATAAGCCTTTCCTTCCTCCTTAAGAAGAAAGCCCTATTCTTTCATATCCTTAAAGTGGCAGTTAGGATATTACCGGAATAGAGCTCTTTCAAATGTCTTTCGTTCGCGGAAACTGCCACATAACCGCTTTTAATTGCTGTAAAACATTCACCTTTGGTTGGATAATTGAAAAGGACTGCCTATCTTTGCAAGCGATCAAACATACGACGATAGGAATTAGGGACGCTTCTCTAACAGCCCTTGTTATATCCGTCTATGACGTTTTACGAATGCAAACTTAATATCATTAAATAGTAAAAGCAACTATTAAATGATATTTTAACTCATTTTATACTATGCCCGACTTAAAAAAACTTAGAAAATCGTTTGGCTATACCCAAAAAGATATGGCTAACATATTGGGTATCAAACAAAATGCATATTCTAGTATTGAAACTGGTAAAGTATCATTGACTGATAGAAATAAATCTCTTATTTCTGAAAAACTTGGTGTAAATAAAGATTGGCTCAATGAAATAGTAGATGAGCCGATGATAAAAGTTGAAGGCTCTTTCCATCTTACAGCAGAACCAGAAGACGAACCTCCTCTTAATCCTAGTAGAGAAAATATTCATTTAAATAAAGTCATATCAGAGCTTAAACAAACTCGTCCCCGTATTCCTTATACTGCCACGGCTGGTAGCCTCACCAGTGCAGTGGAAGGTATTACAGCAGATCAATGCGAGCAGATACCTCGAATTAACATTTTCCCGGAATACGACTTCACTATCATTATCAAAGGAAATAGTATGGAGCCAAAGTATGAAGGCGGTGACGAAGTAGCCTGTAAGCGCATAGATAGCACGTCATTCATTCAATGGGGTAAAGTACATGTACTTGACACCGCGCAAGGCATCTTGATAAAGAGAGTGTATGAAAATGGGGATAAAATACGTTGTGTATCATACAACTCGGAATACCCAGATTTCTCTATAGATAAGAGTGAGATTTATTCGATGAGTTTAGTTGTTGGATTGATAAGATTATAAATTATGAGAACATTACTTACAGCATTATCTTTTATCACCATATTTATTATTTGCATTTCTTGCAATAATAAAAAGACAGGAGAGGAGCTTGTCAAACGGTATATTGCAGATTCAATTTTCGTAGATAAAGAAATCTATGATATACATATTTCACGATTGGATAGTTTCTATTCAGGTGCTTATGATGACCCATCTTATCAAAAAATAAAAAGAGAATTGATTAGTTGTATATGCGATATGAAAAAAGACATATCAAATTACGAACTAGAAAAAAAAGTGGGTTATAAAAATGCAAGTAAAGAAATCATCAAAAATCATCAAAACTATATCAGAAATGGGATTCAAAGATTAGTAGATTTGCAAACATCCTATAAATCTGAGTTTATTGGGTTCAGTTGTGCTTTTCATGCTAAATACAAAACTAACTTTTCAGACTCCTTATTAAGTGGATGGTGTTATCTATCTCCTCAAAAAGATTGCTTTCTCAGCCGACCAGTTGTATTTATTGGTCAGCCTATAGATTCCCCTACAAGTGACCTTGTATTGTCAGCAAATGAATTAGGAGATATGTTTATAGAAGAAATTGCAAAAGATACAACTGAATTGTTTTATCCTAATTATAACTAATATATTATTAACCCCGCAAGGTGGTACAAACTGTGGTACTTTGAAATTTTGACGCGTAAGTAACTGATTAATATAAAGATGCAAAAGTCCCGTACGCACCGCAATAAATGCTGATAATTAGTTTTTATAAGGAATACACCCAACCTTATATCTAAAATGTAAGATTGGGTGTATTTTGTTGTTCAGTATCTTCAGTAAAAAGTCAATCTATGGGAGAGTTTAACATTTATAACGAGATGCTCGACTTCAAGCCTTTAGTTGAGCTATTTACCTCTAAAGGCGAAAGGCTTGAGCTGGAAAGAAATGAGTACTTTTCCCGGAGAGGAGAAAGGGATTCCTGTATGGGGTACATTGAAAAGGGAGCCTTCAGATACACGTGCGATGATTCTGATGGCAATGAACACATCATATCCTATGCATTTGAACATGAGTTCTTTGGAAATTATTCTGCTTCGATGAATAACTGTGAGGCTTTATTAGATATTCGGGCCATACAAAAATCAGTTGTGTACAGGCTCACCGTGTCTGAAATAAACTCCTACTTCAACAGTAGTATGGACACACAATATTTAGGAAGAAGAGCCGCAGAAACAGTTCTTTTTGCAACTTCCCGAAGGGCAATCTCTAACTATTGTGAAACAGCGGAAGAGCGGTACCTAGAGTTAATCCGCCGATGCCCGGATATACTTAATAAGATTAAATTAAAAGAACTGGCTTCCTGTTTGATGGTAACCCCGGAAACACTAAGCCGGATCAGAAGAAAAATAGTGCTACAGGGTAAGTCTTGATTTAAATCAAGACTTATTTTTTGAGTTCCACATATCTTTGCCTTGTCAAGTTGAACAGATGTTAGCATTTGTTCCCGTACGAGAATATTGTACTTTAATATAGTTTATTTTCAAATTCGAGCCATTTGAAATATATTTGGCTTCGACTAGTATAAATGGTATCTCAATTTTACTTTGTCAATAATTATAAAAAAAATATCAGTTATGAAAAAAGTGCTTATGATGCTATTCATTGGCATTATCGTATCGAGTTGCCTGAATGAAAAAGAAGAAGAAAAGTTTGTGCTGGAAGGTAGTTATAAGTTGCCTCCAACTGCAACTCTTGGTAAAGTTCGTATGTACACATCCAAAGGAGAAGTTACTGATGAAGCGAAGATCAGGAAGTTCCTGTCAGGAATATCTAAGTCGAATTTACAAAATGATCCTATGGATTATACAGAGTTCTTTTCTTTTGATGTTTCCTCACGCCCTGTCGGTGATGAGAATTATCTGGATATAACATTCCATCCGGATAAGGCCGTTGTACAGACGAACCTGCTGTCAGATTTTGGGATAGACCCTGATGCACCTTATAACGCATCCGTATTTAAGTACAGCAATCTGTTTATAGTAAGTAAAGGGAAGTCGGCTATGGATATACCCATAACGAACATAACAGAATTCTTCGAAAGAGATAAGGTAGAGAAAATCAGCACAGAGTCGCATTATATTAGCACTCCCATTGACCACATGACTGGCAGAACAAATTTTGCTTTGTTAGAACAGAGCGGACAATTGGTTTTACCTTTCTTGATTTATGTGCATGGGCAATATTTGCGGCATGATAACAAGAACTACTATGCGAAATCAACGTGCAACATACTTAATACAGACTTTCTGATCCATATACCGGCCAGCGATACGATTGTTGTTCAGGAAAGTTGGGCTATTTTGCAGAAGCAGTAAACTGGTTACTTGGCCCATATATATGCTAAGTTAAGTACATGATAGAGATTCTATTCTTTTTTCATGTACATAGTAATCCCCTGAATAATTAACGTGTTAAGCATTAATACAATGCAGGGCAACCGCACCAAAATCTTAATCCCTGTTATAGACTATTATATTAAAATATTTATCTCCCATATTATCATTACAATAATATGGGAGATATATAAAAATTCTATTGATAAAGTCTGTTGTATGATGTTTTATATATTCTTTTTCCAATGAAGAAATGAATTCTTGTCGACTTTATCTTTTCCTATTAATTGCAGGTTGTAGGAGTTTAAGCCCGCATAGCGGTATTCGCCATAATTGATGCCACCCAGCAAATCTATGTTCAGAAATGCGCGGACAAGCTTCAAGCCGCATTTCTCTATTTTTTCGACTATACATTTTCCTCCTAAAAGGTTCATTAGTAGATAAGCTGAAACTTCGTAAGCACACCAACCGCATTCTTCCAGATACAGATGGATGCAGCTTTCATTAGATTGTTCTTTTTCAAATACTTCAGAAACTTCTTTTTTCATGATAATCTATTTATTTATTTAGGTCTATATTATATGGTACGATCAATCGGAACTTATTTTCCCTATATTTAAAACAAACTTTCCGCTCTACTGTTTTTTCAAGAGTTGAAACTATTCAGATTATTAACAGTATAAAAGAGAACATAACAAAATGCTATGTGTCTCAATACTAACGCATGAACAAAGACTTCAGGCCATCAAACATACCTGGAAGGGCTATTGTACCATGCACTTCGTCCGGGAACTTTTTGTATATAGCACGCAGATGTTGGCTCTTCATCTCTGGAATGATTCTTTCTCCTAAACTGTCAGCCAATGCGAACTGGTCCAACTTCACATTAGGACGTTCGCGGGTAGCAAAGGCAACATAGAGTTGTTTTCCCGAAAAGTCCTTCTGACCAACTTCTTTCTCGGCTTGCTTCAGGAAAACTCCCCGGTCCCACCATAAGCTGGGATCTATTGCCATGAAGGTATCAAACGACTCAGGATAGTCGAGTAGAACCTGTAGGGTAAATAAACCTGCGTATGAATGTCCTACTAAGAAATTGCGGCCGTTGGCAGAAACTTTTTTTTCTATTTCCGGGCGCAGTTCTTCAGTTAGGAAACGATAGAAAGCCTTCATCCCTCCACCTTTTGGAGTATCTCCAGGCTGAATACTGCCATCCCGTCGTGCAGCCGAACTGGTAGGGGTGAAATCTCTGGTACGGTCTGTATTCAAAACAGCGACTACAACACAAGGGGGTAATGAAGAAACCCTTGAAGAAGCAAAGAAACGGGTAAAACCTACTACGGAATGGAAAAATACATCTCCATCCAATAAATAGAGAACCGGGTAGTCTTTTTCTTCTTCACCCGGTTGTTTTTCCGGTTTATAAATCCAGTACATCCTTTCTTCATTCAGTATGTTGGAGAATAAAGAATGGCGGGTTCCTATATTAATAGAGTCCTGCCCTTGTACCGGTAGAGAAGACGTCCAAGTTATCGTAATAAGCAATACTATATAAAAACTTTTCATTTTATCTGATTCTTGTTACAAAGTTGGAAGAAAATATTGGTTTTATCAATCCCTACTTGTGGGTATTTTGGGTAGGATTATTCGCCAAAGTTGGTCATAAATCTCTATCTCTTTCTTCTTTTGTTACAAGCTTCTGCCATTACCCCAATTCAGACTTTTTCTTTTTGACGAATAAGTCGTTTGTAATCGGTTCTATTTCAATCGTATAATAAGGCTACACCCTTTGCTCGGAATGGCTACACCCTTTTGTGCTTAGGGCTACACCATCCTGACCAAAGGGTGTAGCTATCCTGATGTTTGGCTAATGAGATAAAATCATAGCTTCTCTTTGAAGTAAAAGTGTGTGATTTACTTTTACATCGTAATTGAATGAGGTACATAAAAATAGAAAATCCCCGGAACTGATTAAAATTCCGGGGATTCTCTATTCTATTCTCTCTGTTACTTCTTTATCTTTATCACTTTTTCTATTTCTTCCAAATTATACCGGGCTGCTTCGTTACCATTCCGGGCAGCTTTGGTAAATTCAACAATAGCTTGATCCTTATTGCCACTCAGCAGGTAGTAGATGCCGTTATTATTTGCATATTCGGCTGTCTGTTTATTGGATTTATCCAGATACTTCCGGGCATCGGGCAAATCTTTTTTAGACAAGGCTACAGCGGCAGCATTCAAGTTGGCTACTTCGTCATCAGGATACATACGTACAGCGATGTCGAAAACCTTGATAAAGTCGTCACCACCTTTGGGATAGCTGTTGGCCACCAGATACATCTCGTTCAAACTGAGATACTGGGGCTGTGTCTTGATAATCTCTTTTCCTTCGTCTACTTTGAAATTGGCAATCGTATAGTCTATGCGGCAATTCACTTTACGGAGTGCAGGGTATAATTCCTTTAGCATTGTACGATAGGGAGCGCCACCACCTACACGTTTTATTTCCTCTTTCCGGCGGGCTATATCGCTGGTGTTTCGGATGATATTGAGGAATTCGGTTTTCTCTTTTATGTTAGAGGCTTCCAGAGCTTTTACCAGTCCTTCCCAATTTTCACCGCCAAAGGAGACATTGTAGAGATTGGCAGGAATCTGTTCGTGTACGGACAGGTATTTCTTCAACGCTTCGGCACGGCTCTTAGAGAGTTGTTCATTGAGTTTAAGCGGTCCTTCGGGGGAAGCAAATCCTTCAATGTAAACACCGGTAATGGTCAACTTCTTGTCATTCTGTACCTTATTGAACATCTCCCGGATATTCCGCAATTCCGTCTGATTGTTCATGAAGTCCGGTAGAATAACGGACTTGCCTACGGGGAAATCGAGATGAGCTTCATATTGTTCGCTACGTGCTTTTACTACTTCTGCTTTCGGCTGAATGTAAGAAGGGACAGGTTGCAGGGCAGCCAGACGTTTGGTCTCCGTAGAAACTCCGTTCATAATCATTTCCTGTGTCAGTACCTCCTGGTGTCCTCCGCATCCGCATAAATCTTCTTCCAGATTCAGATAAGCATTTTCCATCCATGGTTCGTAAGGGATGACTTGTGTGTAGTTCAGAACTTCCTGAGTATTGTAAGGTATCTCCATATTAGTTGCTTTATCCAAAGCCATGGCGCGGAGATAGGCCTTTTGCCTTCTGCGTCCGTTGATAACGATTTCCAGCAATACGACATTATTGTCCGGACCTGTCAGTACGGGAGTTAGCGTCAGGGTGCGGTCATTGCTGACTTTCAGGTTCCGCATATCCATCTGCATATTTATGTAGAGCGACTCTCCCTGTTGCCATAGGGAGGCATTGGTGATGTTGATGGCATCTTTATAGAATTTTTGCGCGCTGACCGGAAGTGCGGCTATGAGGCACAAAACAGAGTATATCAGTATTTTCTTCATGACTATATTATTTTATGACGTATATGATGTTTAATGCTACCTTGGTAGGACCAATGTAGTTTTTGTGTCCGCTGTCGAGTTTGCTGCCGCACTTGCCGCAGTTGTACTTATCGTAGTCTATGCGGGCATAGCCTACACCGATTTCCGCTTCCATGCTCCAGTGCTTGTTCAATATCCATTGATATCCATAAGAAATGCCGGCTCCATAGATATTGCCCTGATAGCGTTCGTGTCCCAAACCTAATATATTCAGGTTGCTTACATTCGCTTCTGCATAATGGGCGTGCAGACCGAAGAAATGTCCGTAGAAGCGCTCGCACAGCCAGTAACGAAGTTCAGGCTGTACCAGCCAGTGCTTGATTTGTTTGTGATCCGAGAATTTCCAGGGATTGTAGTTACCGGATACATCGAGGGTCAGCTTCTTGGAGAGTCCGACCTCAAATCCAAGGTTAGCCGTAGTGGTAGCCCAATACAATGCATTGGTCTTTATTGCAAATTTAGGCATGTAGTGGCTTTTGTCCTGTCCGTACGTACTGATGGTGTATGTGAGCATCAGGGCTGCCAATAAAAGGAATTTAATCGTTTTCATATTTTCATTACATTATATTATCGTAAAACAATAGCCGGATTTTGCAGTAACTCTTCCACTTTATATGTGGCGGAATAGTTATAATTCCTCAGAGTGAAAGTAACCACATCATTCAATTTGGCTCCGGCGTATATGGTCGTTGAATAAGTGCTGGTGCGGCTGGTGGTAAAACCAGATGCAATGCCGGTATTCGATGAGGTTACCGTATAGCGGGGGATATTGAGCAAGCCGTTATTCTGATAAACCTTTATCGTATTACCCACCGTTACTGACTGCGCCAGAATATTCTCGAAGCCAATGGTCGTAGGACTGAATCCGGGAGCGGATATTATCAGCTTTTCACTGCTTAAAGCTTTCTTAGAGGTAAACGTGACGGTTTGTCCTCCTGAAGGCTGCGAAGCGTAAGTCCGTTGATAACCACCTGCAACTGCTGTCCATCCGCTTTGGGTGGTTTGCAGATTTTGGGTTGCAATAAACACCGTTAACGGGTATGTGGGCGGATAATCCGGGTATGATGGAATGGTAAACATAAAGCTGGCTGTATTGTTCACACCGTAATTTACCGTATTGTCTCCGTTGACGGAAACATTGGTAAAGTGGCGCGATTTTACTTCCACGCTCTTTGTCTGGAAGATTTCATTGGCTATCAGAACGGTTTCATCGCTGTTTTCAAGACTGGTACGGAAGTTCAATACTTTGGTTCCGGGACCGGTGGCCCAATAGACATACTGATACCCTCCGTTAGTGTACTCCAGTTGCAGGTTTTTGTTAGGCTCTACCGGATAGAGGTTGCCTGTGGTAATGGTACACTTCAACGGATACAAATAGTAGGGTATTGCTGATGGAATAGTGAAGCTCAGTGCTACGTCCTGGTCACGGGCAGTGTATATTTCGGGTGATAAGCCGGCGGGATCGAACAGATATAACGCACTGGATATGACCGTGATGGTACGTGAAAGTACACCTGCCTTAACGGTAATTGTAGACTCATATTGTCCTGTAATGATGCGGGATACATCGGCAGAAATATTCCCATTTCCGTCATAAGAGAGATTATGAAGTATGCTTCCCTGATCTTCGGCTATGGATACGCTGATTTTAGAGTTATCAGTCACGCCGTTGGCCGTGTATTGGGCTGATACCTTCAAGGTGCCTGCCTGGGTGAACAGGAAGTGCAGTCGGCTTACTGTCAGCATATTATTGTTATTGTCGGAGATAGAAGGAGATTCCTTGAATATCTCGGCATAGATATTATTGGAAGGTTCTGAAGTTTTAGCATCGGCAAATTCAGTACTTCCGTTTGCACTCTCGCTGAAGGATTTTATCACAACCTTGTAGTGGTAATTCCTCATGACGGGGTAGGGCTTCTTGTCTGTATCAAGAAGCTGTATCTTGTAATAAAGCTCTTCGGTCTTTCCCGTCAGTTTTCCCTTAATGATGATATAGGTCTGATCGTTGGAATAGTTCTCATTCTCGAACATATATTTGGCGTCCATGTTACAGTCTGTTTCTGTCTGATCGATTTTGGAGATGGGACTGCGAGGCAAAGTTGGCGTGCCGTCTATCAAGGTGAACGGGGTAGCGGGGGCATTCGGGTTGAATGGAGCCACCGTTCCATTACTTGCATAGTTACAGAGCGCATATCCTGTTACTTCGAAATTCGTAGCTTCGGTTTCTACAGTCACTTTGGCCAGGTTGCGGTAAAGTGTGACATTGGGAGTGTCATTGGCGGAAGAGATTGTTTGTCTTCCCCAGAATACTAAATTGGTGCTGTTCAATGAAGGTATAATCTCCCTTTCATCTTTCTGCATGGCGGCACGTTCGTCAAAACTATCCCATTGGGAATAATTGGCAATGAGGTGAATGATTCTTGCGTCATCGGGTATATTTGCCTGGAATGTCCCGGTACCATTACTGTTACTGCTCAGGAGCGAGGCATGAGCCCGCCCTATGAATAGTCCGTTGGCATCGAAGGTCATCAACCACAGGTCGTTAATAGCATTCTCATCCGTGGCGGCACGGGTGAGTGCCAGTATATATTCAGGCATGTTTACCGAGAACTGAAAGGCGGTCTTATCGTCATTTCCAGTCAGGGGAGTGCCGAGAGCATCTTCATCTGTACACGAAGCCAGAAGAAGACCGAGGAGTGTTATAAGGTAGGTTAATCGTTTCATACTTTTCTAATTTTAATCCATCAATACTATTTACCGGATGTCGCGGACGCATCGGACGGATGCATTCAGCGGACTGAATTTACCACCTTCTCCAACGCGGGGATCCATGAAGTTAACAGCACCGGAAGCATTCGAACTCCAATAATAATTTCCTTCAAGGATGCCTTTAACTTCACATATCCGGATGTTTTGTAGGACATCTATCAGGTAGATTTCCGCTTGCGTGGGCATACGCCAGTCGGAATAGGTTTCTCCGGTAGTGGCATCCCGCTCTACATAATCCCGACATTTGATTCTGGATGCGGTGTATGTATCCGCCGTTGTCGTACCATGTTGTGAGGCAAGCATGAAGTGCGGAGAGATTCTCCGGTTGTTTTCTTCCGTATCTATGGCTGCGTGTTCGCTATCTGTCAGCGGATAACCGAGTACGGCATTGTCACGTATGTACGAAGCGTAAGATGCGCCTAATGTGGGATTGGCTGCATAATGGGAATATCCGCTGCCGAAGTCTTCGTCAAACTCGTCCGGATTGGGAAGAGTAGAGAAGTCGGCGACGAAGGAATTCATTATATACATCTTCGTATTATTTTGCCCTTGGCTTCCTCCGGGGACATCGGCTGAAATGTCAGAACCGATGTAGAGGGCCGGATATTGGGAGACAGTGACAGGTTGTGTAAGTCCGGCACCATTGACTACCTGAAAGGTGATATCTTTGGCTAGGAAGTTTTCAGGAAGAGGACTCGTTATGGTTATGTTGTCGGACTTTACATTCGGGGTAGCAGTGATGGTTATCTCTTTTCCACCGTTGGAAACCGATACACCATTTACAGTAATCTTCTGTATTTCTACATCCGGTGTGGATGACTGGAAGGTAGTGGTGAACTGTGTACTGTTGGGCATCGAAATCTTGGTATCTTTTACATAGATGAAGTTGATTCCTTCTACGGAAACAAGTACTTCGTGGGTGCTCCAATCCTGTATGGTGTATCCGGCATTCAGCGGAACTGCGGAATGCGGGTAGGTATCACCTTTCTTGTCTATGTTCACGCGGATATCATACAGGCGATTACGTTCCAGTTTATAGAGATTTTCAGTCTGGCCCGTGCTTCCGTCCGATAGCCGGTAGTTTACCGGTATTTTGTAATAGTTCTGAGTAGTAGTGTTACCATCAGCGTCCTTTACAGGGACATTGATGAGTACATAACTTTCCCTGTTCGTATCTTTGGTCCAATCATTGGCATACGAATAGAGGATGAATTGATTGCTATTGCCTGCACCTGTATTTTGTTCCGTAAATGAGTTCATGCTTTGCAGAGTGGGGGCATTTACACTACCGTCTGCAATGGATGAGCCACTGGCGGCATAGTTGACCATCTTTTTTGAAGGTATATTATTGTCTATGGGGGTGAAACCGTTTACATAATTCAGGCTTATTCTGATCTTGGCGGCCGCGCGTTTAAGAACAACGGGAATCTCTTTGTTGACGATGATTCCGTCATTCAGCACCATTGTATGCTTTCCGTCCATTAAGAATGCATCTTGTTTTTTATCTGCATCCAGAGTAGGGGCGGTGAGCGCCTTCAGTTCCGGAAGGGATAATCCCGCAGCCGGAATGGTTGCCGTATGGTTGGCTACTACATAAATGGTATGGTTGATGTTCTGATCGAATTTCTCCTGTGCGGCATCCAGGGTAGCTGTATGTTCCCCGGTTCCGGTCAGTTCGGGAGAGAACGCAAAATGCTGGTAGAACAGACATTCGTCTGCTCCTTCACGGTAAACGAAAACATCTAATGATTTTATTGTATTTTCATTGAGCGCTTCTTCACCCGGCTCTTCTACGGCACGCGAAGCCACGGAGCTGGGCATAGACAGTTTCAGGGTAATTCCGCTTACCGATCCTGTTCCTGCCGATTCGATGGAAGAATCATCCTCGCAAGAGGTGAGTCCCCAGAATAATGAGAGTATCAGCGGGAGGATATATAGTTTATTTCGTTTCATAATTCATCTTATTTATATTCGGTTTGGCGGATTAAAATATCCGTGTCGTTGTCGCCCGGAAACTGGCGGGTACCATTACTTAGCTTCGGATTGATCTTGAGTTTCACGCCTCCTGCGGTTATGTAGAAGTAAGTGCTCTTAGGATTCCCACTCCAGCGTTTGGTGGCTCCTACCTGTATCGTATATGCTTCATCACGGGCTATTCCTTTGGAAACGTTGAGACCGTCGTTCATGCCAAACGTAAAGTCAAGTCCATTGGTCAGAGTAGCGGTCCAGATGGCACCGGCAGGGGCTGTCAGACTAAAACTGTAGTTGGCGTAGGAAGTCTCATTATGGGCTTCTCCGTTCGCTATGTAGGGAAATTGCACGATGCCTGTAGTGGCACTGGCGTCATCTCCATTGTACGGTTGAAGCTGATAGTCGTCCTCCGTGATCTCTTGTCCGATTTCAGACGAGGTAAGCTCCCATGGATAGGGAGTCGTTTTTATTATTAACTGGTTGTCCGGATGGTCGAGCATAGCCATGACGCGGTAAACTGTATTATGCAGCAGACTGTACTTATGGGTTGTCTGCCCCTGATCGGTAAGATATCCCCTGTACGTATAACTGATCCCGTTGAACAGCGCCTTTATGCGGATATAGGGAGTGTTAGCGTCAGGTGTAGCGTCAGGAACTATATTTCGATATGTATAGAATGAAGCATGTGCATTCTCCGGTACTATTTCAGATAAATCAGACGGCATAAGTTGCAGAGTTGTTCCTCCAAGAAATACCTCCGAAACATTCTTCTTGCTAATGGGCGTCGGCATTGATGTTACCTCCGGACTACTATTTGTATTAAGTATCTGATTGACAAATTCTATGGAGTTGACAACTACACTCGAACTCTCCAATCCCTGATTCTTGAACATATAGATGTCCAGCCGTGCTACCAGGCGTTCCATAGGAACTTCCGCTACTACATATTCACTATTGATTGCAACTTCCTTTTTTCCGACCATCAGGATATTGCTGTCAGTAAAAGCGTTGCCGGATACCGTCAGGCTTTCCAATTGCTGCAATGTAAGGTCGGGAGACACCGGAACAGAAAAGGTCTTATCGGGATCGTTATAATTAGCAATCGCATAAATTACTTTTGTCTGTGGCGACACATTGACAGAACGTGAAAACTCTTCCAGTCTCTGCGGGGTGAATTCCGGAATCAGTTCCGAATATTCACAGTGCTGGTCTGCTTTATTGAAAATATAGAGTGCCAGACTGGAAAAGCTGCCATCGTCTCCATGAATCAAAGCTTTGTTTGTAGGAGCCGTTTTGATCAGAAAGTTTAGCCGGGCCTGATTATCGGTTGTATCGGATATCGGCGTCTCGTTTTCACTGCAAGAGTACAGTAGCAGTGCCATGGCAAACAACTGCAAACAGAACCGGTATTTTAATTTTAGCTTCATATACATTGGGGGTTATATCCCCGGTCTGATCACTTCCTCGTCCCAGGGTTTTACTGTGATGGCGGTTCCATTGAAATAGATGCGGATGCCTACCGCAGCTTCATTGATGCCATTTACAGTAATATTATTATCTTTCATGAAGTCCTTTAATTGCATGGTGTATAATTCTTCATTGCTCTGAAGGTCGCGCAATCGCAGATATACTTCATTATCATCATTAAATCGTAATACGTTGAATTTTGAACCAAACTTTTGTACGTTGGAGTCAAAAGTTACCAACGGGAAATAAGAGACGCGTTCGTTTGAAAACGTTTTGGTGAAGTCCACTGTTGAACTTAATTTCCCCATTTCTATACTGACGGGGGAAGTGGCTGCACGTGTACTGCCAACATCCAGTCCTTCCAGCTCTATTTGCATTTTTATATGCGCACTGCTGAAATAAACGGTGTCAACCTTATAGCTTTCATTGACAATTGTAATCTCTCTTTCTCCAAAATACAGACTGTCATTGGTCGATATCAACTCTTTCGTAAAATAATGCGGGGCTCCGACAAGGTTGTTTTGCAAGGATGAACCTTCGTTTATCCGTGTGTCGTTGAGGGAGTTTCCCCAGCATATAATGTGATATTGACCGCTTGGCAAATTCAAGGTAGTGCCGCGTTGGCGGTTGAGCTCTTTCCGGTTGAGAACTGTTTTCTGTACAAATACATTGTTCTGATTGTATATATACATATCTACCTTTTCTATTTTCTGAGGAAAGATTTCCTTTGTTCCATCACCCAGGTAGCTGAAGTACAAAGTTGTCTCACAATCATCAAGGTTTTCTTTTATACACCCTGTCACTGTTACCAGTAGCAGGATGTATAGAATTATTGCCTTTTTCATATTTCAGGGTTTGTTGAGTCTGAAACTTATTGTTCCAGATCAAATCCCGGAGTGATTGTCTCTTCATTCCACGGAGCGACTGTAACGTGTACCAGTACGTTGTATTGTACATTTCCTAAGTCATTGTCGAGCATCGGAACTAACTCTATCTCCATATTATAAAGGGTACCGGGTTTGAAGTCGGCTGCTGTCAGTTCAGTGTTTACTTCTTTATAATACTTCACCAGGTTGGCAAAGCGTGCGCCATTTGCTAAGTCCGGGTTAAATACTTCCGTATCGGATGACTTCAGGCCGGTAATGTTCAAATCAGAAAGATCTAAATGCAATTGCGGTATGGCTGTGCCCGGGAAGAAATTGAAAGCATAACATTTGCCGGCTAAATCCAGTGGCAGGTTACCGTAGGTTCCGTCTTCATTATATATAATATAGCTGGCAAACGGAGCTGCGTCTATTATCGGAGTCGTGTCAAAAGTCCACATACCATCATGGATATGTCCTTCGAAAGTTGAGTTCAGAAGCAGGTTGTCCATTGTTCCCGGATTTTTGTAAGTGTTATAGAAGTTATTCATATAGAAGCCTTTTACATTTCCTGAGAATCCTGTCCAACTAACTGTTGCTTTCTTATCTGTTCCGTCAATGGTTCGCGTAAAATCGAAGTTACCTGAATTCTTGAATGAAATCTTGGTAATTTGCAGTCGGGCTACAATAGGGGCTATGGTCACTTGTGCCGTATAAGTCTTACCTGCTGTCGGAGTCGGATCTATCGGTTCATTAACGATAGGTTTCAGATCATCGTCCATACCATAGTAAAGCACTTCGCTACCCTGTTGATTAGCTAACTTGGTATTAACTACATTGTTAGTTACGGCATTCCCGGGATTTCCATAAATATACACTTTAGAAACGGATTCGGGAATGTTTATGAACTTCAATCCTTTTGCTGGATCGGTCAATTTATTCCAGTCGGAGTTAAGCACTTCATCTTTGGTGACGGCTTTGGAAGTTATGATTTTTCCATTTACGTCAGTCAGATTGATTAATACACTGTTCACATTCTTAATATCCGATGTGATGATATCTGTTGGAGAAGAAGCTCTTGTCTTGATTCCGCCTAATGATACTGAAATGGATTTTATTTCGTCCTGTGAAACAGAAACATCGTCTTTGTCACTGCAAGAGAATAATGCTATACTTACGACTCCTGCTAATAATAACTGTTTAATTTTCATGTCCTATAAAAATAATTGTTTATAAAATTTCCCAATACTAATTTTGGTTGCGTACGTCCTGTTGGGATTATTACAACAACGGTTGCATAGGAAAGTTTTGAGTGCAGGTAGTATTTTCTACAGGAAATAATCAAAACAATAATATTTTTATGAATTTTATCCAAAATTGTATTGATTACAACTTTTGTTAACCATGTTGGAGAGCGTGAGCTCCGTTATAGGATGTTGTATTGCGCAACTGGGCTGTTTGATAAATAGGCTCTAAACTTGATTTCATGAGATAGAATATGAAGCAATGTTATGTCGCATATAAAGCAATGCTTTTGAATAGAACATTGCTTCTTTCAGGACAGAACATTGCTTCTTCTAATACTATTGATATAGTATTAGAAATATATTTACTAAATCAATCCTGATCGGCAAGGTTCTGGCGAGTGAATAGGTGTCATTTTTGGTGTCAGTGTCACCTATACACGTCTTTTGGAGAGTGTGTGGCTTGAATTTATTAGCAACTTGTTGATTAATAGTGTATTATTTTTAATTTGTATTTTGTGTTTATACTTTTTTATGTCTTTTAGCATGTTCTTCAATTCTCTTTCTTCTGCACTGCAAGAGTAGATACTTAGATTGTGAAATATGTATACATGTACCGTCTGTACGGAATTTTTTGCCGTAAATTGAGCTTGTTCTCTTTTTATCTTAAATATAAACATATCGATACTTCCTTTTTCTGTTTTTTGCTTCCAAATGCGTGTATAGGTGACACTGACACCAAAATGACACCAATATGATGTTTTTTCTCTTGCTTAATATCTTGAATATCAGTAAATAATGCTTGCCTTAATCCTTCCATTCAGGATTTGTCAATAAATGGTTTTATATCAAAAACAGAGCCGAATATTTCCATGCTAATGTTATGAAAATGCATTACTTCTATTTACTCTTTTGGGTAATCGGTTGAAAATGAAATTTTCTATTTTCATATAATTGATACGGAGCGAAGCGGCACAAATGTGAACCACGGTATCGCCGGGCAATGCGTTAGGTTGTGGCAACGACCTTACCGGCTAACTCAATAAGCAATTTTATAGAAATATACTGTAGTTTAAGATTCATATGTTTAATAAATATAATTTTATTGATTTTCTCCATTCTTTATTGTCTCTATTCTTTTTTTATTTAATTTTGTCTGCACTATTTTATATGGGAATGTAAACTCAAACCATAATAAATAACAAATCGATAATGACACAAATAGTTGAATTAAAAGGCACGGAGAAACGGTTGTATCAACTGGTCGCTCCATTGGTTATGAATCCTGTAGTATTGAAACAGAACTATAATTACCCTTTTCGCACTTCAGAAAACTTTATATGGTTTATTGCGGTGGAAGGAAAAGAAATAGTTGGCTTTATACCGCTGGAACATAAGAAATCGGAAGCAATTATTAATAACTATTATATAAAGGAGAATAATGCAGAAGTATTAAAAGCTCTTTTGGAGAAAGTTATAGACAGCACAGATGAAGATAAGCAGTTGAGCTCAGTTACATTTATTGAGCATCAAAAAATATTCCAGGAATTAGGCTTTTCTGTGGAGAAAGAATGGAAACGCTATGTAAAAATGAATAAGGAGAAATAGAATGGGGGAGGTTCAGAAGAATGTATATGAATTAGCACAAGAACGGTTACACATTATATTTAAAGAATTTGATAATATCTGTGTATCCTTTTCGGGAGGGAAAGATAGTGGCGTGTTATTGAATTTATGCATTGATTACATCCGTCGCAATAATCTGAAGCGTAAACTTTTTGTTTACCACATGGATTATGAAATTCAGTATAGCATGACTATCGATTACGTGGACCGTATTCTGGAAGCTAATAAGGATATTCTGGAGGTATATCGCGTGTGCGTACCTTTTAAAGTAACCACCTGTACGTCTATGTATCAGAATTATTGGCGTCCTTGGGATCCGGAGATGCGTGATATATGGGTACGGAACATACCCGAAGGCAGCATGACCGTAGAGGACTTCCCTTTTTATACGGATGCAATGTGGGATTATGAATTTCAGATGCATTTTGCCAAATGGTTGCATGCAAGGAAAGATGCGGTTCGATCCTGCTTTCTCATAGGTATTCGTACGCAGGAAAGTTTCAATCGCTGGCGCAGTATTCACCTTGCCCGGAAATATCAGATGTATCATAATTACCGATGGACTTCTAAAATCGGAAATGATATCTTCAATGCTTATCCTGTTTTCGACTGGAAAACGACAGATATCTGGGTAGCTAATGGAAGGTTTGGCTGGGACTATAATCATTTATATGATTTATATTATAAAGCAGGTGTAAACATTGAGCGCCAGCGCGTAGCAAGCCCCTTCCTTTGTGAAGCTCAGGAAAGTCTTCGCCTTTATAAAGTGATTGATCCAAGTACATGGGGCAAGATGGTAGGCCGTGTTAATGGGGTGAACTTTACCGGGATTTATGGCGGAACCCATGCTATGGGCTGGCAAACCGTCCGTCTGCCGAAGGGGTATACCTGGAAAGAATTCATGCAATTTCTGCTCTCTACCTTACCCGAAACTACCCGGCGCAATTATTTGAAGAAACTGACTGTCAGCATTGAATTCTGGCGTACGAAAGGCGGGTGTCTTGCTGAGGAGACCATTGAGAAACTAAGAAAAGCCGGCGTGTCATTGGAAGTGGTGAATACGACCAATTATAAGACGCATAAGAAGCCTGTTAAAATGGACTATTTGGATGACATAGACATTTCTGAGTTTCGTGAAATCCCCACGTATAAGAGAATGTGTGTATGTATTCTGAAGAATGATCATGCCTGCAAATATATGGGTTTTGCCTTAAATAAGGAGGAAGCATACAAACGAGATAAAATAATGGAACAATTCAAAAATATGATGTTATGAGTGTAGATCAAAGTCCGGTATATGCCGTAAAAGCTGTGCCGGTGGAGAAAATAGTGGCGAATGATTATAATCCCAACATAGTGGCACCACCTGAGATGAAATTACTGGAACTTTCTATTTGGGAGGATGGTTTTACGATGCCTTGCGTATGTTACTATGATAACGAAACCGACCGTTATATACTGGTAGACGGGTATCATCGTTATAGTGTGTTGAGAAGCTCCAAGCGAATTTATCAGCGGGAAAACGGTTTGTTGCCTGTAGTGGTGATTGATAAAGAATTATCCAATCGAATGGCATCTACCATCCGGCATAACCGTGCACGAGGTTCGCACAATATCGAACTGATGTGCCACATCGTGGCCGAACTGGATAAAGCGGGTATGTCCGACCAATGGATTATGAAAAATATAGGCATGGATCGTGATGAACTTCTTCGTTTGAAGCAGATTTCCGGCTTGGCGGATTTGTTCTCGGACAAAAGTTTTAGTATTCCAAATCCGGTTGAAACGCCGGTTCCCGAAGAATAAAATGCCCGTTTGGGGTATTTTTGTTTCTATTATGTTCTTTTGTTATCATTAACAAGTGAAATATCTTGTTACAAACTTGCATAAGTTAACCAAATCTCCTACTTTTGCCATCATAAACAAACAAACTGGTTTCATAAGTCTTCGGACATTATAAAAAACTTACATGAAAAATATATTGGTTAGCGGTGGTGCTGGTTTTATAGGGTCGCACTTATGCACACGGTTGATAAATGAAGGACATCATGTGATATGTCTTGACAATCTATTTACCGGCGCGGAAGCAAATATCGAGCATCTGAAAAGCAATCCTCTTTTTGAGTTTGTGCATCACGATGTGGAATTTCCCTATCATACCGAAACTCTTGATGAAATATACAATTTAGCTTGTCCGGCATCACCGATACATTACCAATATGATGCGATCAAAACGATAAAGACTTCTGTATTGGGAGCCATTAATATGCTGGGATTGGCAAAGAAGACGAATGCCAAGATTCTACAAGCTTCTACCAGTGAAATATATGGTGATCCGGTAGTGCACCCTCAAGTAGAAAGTTATTGGGGAAACGTAAATCCAATAGGCATCCGTTCTTGTTATGATGAAGGGAAGCGTTGTTCTGAAACTTTGTTTATGGATTATCACCGGCAAAACAACATTCGTATTAAAATTATTCGTATCTTTAACACGTATGGTCCACGAATGCTGCCGAATGATGGAAGAGTGGTTTCCAATTTTGTGGTTCAGGCATTGCAGGATCATGATATAACTATCTATGGAACAGGAGATCAGACGCGAAGCTTTCAATATATCGATGACCTCATAGAGGGAATGGTGAGAATGATGAACACGGAGGATGAATTTATTGGTCCGGTGAACCTTGGAAACCCGAATGAATTTTCCATCCTCGAGTTAGCGGAAAAAGTGATTCAGTTGACAGGATCGAAGTCGAAGTTGGTGTTCAAACCACTTCCGCATGATGATCCTAAACAACGTCAGCCGGATATCACGCTGGCAAAAGAGAAGCTGAACTGGAAGCCTGCCATTGAACTGGAAGACGGTTTGAAGCGGATTGTGGAATATTTTAAGGAATATCGTAAATAGATTATATAGATAAACGGGAAAACAATATTGTATAAGATGAATATGGAAATTAATCCTTCTGAGTACAAAATTCTCATCGTCGACGATGTGATGTCCAACGTATTATTGTTGAAGGTACTCTTGACAAATGAAAAATTTGCAATCGCTACGGCAAGTAACGGTCGGCAAGCATTAGAGCAGGTAGATAAGGAAAACCCGGATTTGGTGTTGCTGGACGTGATGATGCCGGATATGAGTGGTTTTGAGGTGGCACAACATTTGAAAGCAAATCCCAAAACCGCAGATATTCCTATCATCTTCCTGACTGCACTGAACAGCACGACGGATATTGTAAAAGGTTTCCAGGTGGGAGCAAATGACTTTATCTCCAAACCTTTTAACAAGGAAGAGCTGATTATCCGTGTAACCCACCAGATTTCGTTGGTAGCTGCCAAACGTATTATTTTGAATAAAACCGAAGAGCTGCAACGTACCATTGCCGGACGTGACAAACTTTATTCGGTGATTGCTCATGATTTACGTTCTCCTATGGGCTCCATCAAGATGGTGCTGAATATGTTGATATTGAATCTGCCGTCCGAGAAAATCGGTGATGAGATGTATGAACTGCTGACAATGGCAAACCAGACGACAGAAGATGTGTTCTCTTTGCTGGATAACTTGCTGAAGTGGACCAAGAGCCAGATTGGTAAGTTGAATGTAGTATATCAGGACATTGATGTAGTGGAGGTTGTGGATGGAGTGATCGACATTTTCAATATGGTAGCCGGTATGAAGAAGATTACAATCCGTGAAGAGAAACCGGAGAAGTTAGCTGTATCTGCCGACATCGATATGCTGAAGACCGTAGTACGCAATCTGATAAGCAATGCTATTAAGTTCAGTAACGAAAACTCTGAGGTGCTGGTGAAGCTGGAAGCGAAGGATGGCATGGCAGTAGTCAGCGTGCAAGACCACGGTTGCGGTATTGATGAAGAAGGACAAAAGAAATTGCTGCATACAGATACTCACTTCAGTACATTCGGTACTAACAACGAAGAAGGTTCCGGCTTGGGATTGTTGTTGTGCCAGGACTTTGTGGTGAAGAATGGTGGTAAGTTGTGGTTTACTTCGAAGAAGGGTGAAGGTTCTATATTCAGTTTTTCAGTTCCGTTGAAAAAATAAATGATACAATAAAGAAAAACAAAACAGACCGTCTGTTTCAGGTGAACGGACGGTCTGTTTTGTTATTAGCGCCTGCACAGGTCTCTGAAATCACAGAACTCACATTTCCTTTTATCTTCAGTTTGTGTGAAGGGTTCTTCCGGATTGTATATTTCTTGTAATAGGTTTTGCAGGCGTTCGCGAAACTCATCTTCATAAAAAGCGAAGTTGTTGACCGGTATTTTTGGTTGTCGGGCTTCTCCCATTTCAATTACAGGAGAATAAGTTTCTGATGCTGCACGGTGAATGTAGAGCAAGGAAGGGGCAACCTTCAACGATTGTTTGCGGCACATAATGGAAGCGTACAGGAAAGTCTGGAAAATATAATTCGGACGTCCGTCGGCAGGAGTGAACAGTTGCTCTATATTTTCGGGAGTTTTGGGGCTGCCACCGGTTTTATAGTCTACAATACGCAAAGTATCGCCCTTACTGTCCATACGGTCGATGGTACCACCGATATTCAGTGCCAGTTTTCCTTGCGGAGTTTCTATTTCCATGATCTCATTTACAGGTTCTTCCATACCTTCCATGGCGAAAGGAGCATATTGGAGGTCGTTGCGCAACAATTGGCGGAGATAGGATGCAATCACTTTGGCATTGATAAGTTGCGTACCATTATATTCAGGCCTTTCTGTGGGGAGAATGTGGAAGAACTCTTCTTTGAAAGCTGTATCTACATAATTCTGTAACTTCACGTCATTGCGTAACAGTTGCTCCAGGTCTTCTTTTCGTATTTCTTTTCCATTTGCAGTCAGATCCTTATATGCCAATTCGGCTGAACGGTGGAAAATAGTACCGAACAGTGCGGAGTCTATTTCAGCACTCACTTCATCGGGAGCTTTTAATCCGGCCACATAACGATAGTAGAATTTCAAACGACAATCCAGATAAGCATTGAGTGCAGAAGGAGAGAACAGTGCTTTGGGATGGCGGACGAGATTGTATTTCTCATACATTCTCGCAATGATTTCCGGTGTTTTTTCTATACGGATTTCTCTGCCACTTTGAGGAGATTGTCCGGCTTCCAGGTATTCGCGTGAAATATCGTGCGGCGATTCAACAAGAAATTGCAGCATGAAACGGGACATTTCTCCACGGTTCAGTCCATCAGAAGATGTATTATATAATAAAGTGATATTTTCAGCGCGTTGTATCAGTCGGTAAAAGTAGTATGCATAGACCGCATTCTTATGTTCGATGGTGGTCATGCCGAAAGCTTTTCGCAGATTGTAAGGGATGAAGGATGATTCTCCACCGGCTTTGGGCAACTGACCTTCGTTGAGGGAGAGCATGATGAGGTTTCGGAAATCGAGGTTACGTGTTTCCAGCACTCCCATTACTTGCATACCGATGGCTGGTTCACCGTGGAACGGAATATTTGAGGTTGCAAGCAAGCGGCAAAGAAGACGTTTCAAAGTGTCAGTTTGCAGATTTAGTTCGCCACTGTCAATAAGACTGAGCAGACGGTTGATGAGGGTATAGCTCTTGAATAAGGACTCCCGGTAAAGCTGATTGAAAATATCATCTGTTTCCTGTTCTTGCCGGTAGAGGATGGAGACTTCGCGAAGTGTATCCGTCAGATATTGGCAGAGGGCTGAAATGCCGGTCTGCGGAGTGAATACCTGTTCCAGAAACTCATCTTGCTTTAATTCGGAAGGCAGAGGGTAGAAGCGATTGTCTTTCGTCAGCTGTTTCTCCAGTTTTTCTGCGGAGGGGGACAATTGGCGTGTATAGGGATGTTTCAATACAGCCTGGACGGCTTCGTATGAATAACGTCCTGTATCTCTGCGATAGCCATTGGTTTGCAGTTCTATGAGTGCGCTGATGAAACTGTATACAGGAGTCTGTGCCAGCGGAAATCCCATCGTGATATTGACATTCTTTACTTCTGATGGTATGGAGTGGAGTACGGGTAATAAAAGAGATTCATTACAAAGTACCACAGCATTCTCTTTTTCCTGGGTTGGTGTACCTGATGGATCGTTTTTCATTACGGAGTGTACCCATTCCGGCAAATAGCGTGCCTGTGCATTTTCGGTAGGAGCGGAGATGAAACGTACATTTTTAGGATGTCTTAATACATCGAATGCGGTTTCGGGTAGTTCGTTGGGGAAGATTTTCAGGTTGCGGAGAATGAATTCACCGGCTTCATGCGTGTAAGGCGGAGTCTTTTCACGAGGCAGGCTGGTGTAAAACAAGTCATAATCCCAATAGAACAATGCTCTGCCGGCATCACGCAGACGCTCAAAAAAACGGGTTTCCACTTTATTCAATACATTGAAACCAACGAAAACATACCGGTCATATTTCAGCTTTTCCGGTTGCAGTTCTTCCATGACGTAGCGATACATCATACCCTCATAAGCAATGCCAAGTTCTGCGAGATTGTTGCGGTAGCCGTGATAAATATCGCCTAATTTATCCCACAAGGAGATAAACTTCTCTTTCAGTTGCGTGCGTCGCTCGATGGAGAAGTTTTGAAAGAACTGACGGATGGCTTCTTCCTGTTCGGAGTCAAGGAAGTCGTAATCATCCATGATATTTTTCAGGTCTTGCAGATTAGAGAATAGACGGTCGGCATCAACAAGATTTTTATCGACATCATCGAAATCGCTGATAAGAAGTTCTCCCCAGAAATAGAAATCATCAAGTGTTTCTTCACTATGGGTTTCTTCACGAAATACTTTATAGAGCTCACAAACCAGGCGGATGGGGTCACCCAGCTTCCATGGAGAAAGCTGTCGGAACAGTTCACTGATGCTGACGTAAGCGGGAGACCATAAAGGGCGGTCACTTTGTGCCGCCAAATGCTCGTTGAAGAAAAGGCTGGCACGTTTGTTCGGAAAAATAATGGCGACCCGTGAAAGATCGTTTCCTATTTTTTTGTATAAGTCTTGGGCAACTAATTGAAGAAAAGTTTGCATCTTAATCTTTTGTTTTTGATAACTATTCTGCACTGAACATTATGGGTACGGTGTACTCTGTGTCAACCACTTCCCCTTGTTTGGTACCAGGTTTCCATTTGGGCATCATATTAATCACCCGCAGAGCCTCCTTGTCAAAATCAGGATGGATGCCACGGATTACTCGGGCATTTGCGATGCTGCCGTCTTCTTTGACAGTGAACTGTGCTACAACGCGCCCTGTCACGCATGTATCGTTATTGGGATATTGCAGATTCTCACGTATGAAATTGAATAAAGCTTGTGTGCCTCCGGGAAATTCCGGTAGTGTTGTTTCTATTGTTTCGTAATCAACATCTCCTTCCAGTATTTCTCCGGATATTATTGTTGATTCTCCCATTGTCATATTGCTTTCACGCAGTGCAACCTGAATATAAGTTGCTCCCTTCTTATTTATTTCAATTTCCTGTGTTTCCATTCCAACGTATTGGATGATTAGCGGATATTTACCGGAAACTTTTAGTGTAAACTCACCATTCGTATCTGTTAGAGTACCATTTGTAGTTTCTTTTTCAGAGACATTGGCCCCGACAATTGGTTTTTGAGTCAGACTGTCTGTAACTGTACCTTTGATTAAAAAGAGTGAGTCCTTATCCGCCGGCACGCTCTGACACTCAAGTTTGATCTCTGAGGTGTTCTTTGCTGACTGGCCTGGTGAGTTGGCGCAGGCATTCATTGTGATAATCCCTGCGGACAATCCTAATAGGGTGATCGCTTTTCCCGCTATGCGTCGTCGTTCCAGTTGATGTTCCAGATATCGTACTTCTGATTCACATTTGGGACATGTGCCTGTACAATCTCCTTTGTATTGACATTCGGAAGTGATATATTCGATATCATTTGCTTCGGCAATTTGCCGGCGAATGTCTTTTAATATCTTGCATGTTTGCTTTCCTCGTACCATGATTATTCTGATTTATAATTGCCTTATATCTACTGCAATCGAAACATGACCGGGACAGTATATTCCACACGTACAGGTTGTCCCGCTACCGTACCGGGTTTCCATTTAGGGAATTCTCTGACTACGCGCAGAGCCTCTTTATCTAAATACGGATCAACGCCTCTGAGGATTCTGGCATTTGTGATACTCCCATCCTTTTCGATGACAAATCTGACTGTGGTTCGTCCTTGGGTTCCGTTACCTTGATAAACGGGGAGTTTCAGATCTAATTTTTTGCTTATGAATTTCATCAGTTCGATCATGCCCCCGGGAAATTCGGGCATTGTATCCGGTGCATCGTACTGATTTGTGCCATATATGGTAGTATCTTGCGGAATAACCTCCTGTACGAGAGAGTCCGGCGGGAGGACTCTTATTACCGGTTTCTCCTGTATTTCCGGAGTTACTATATAGTAACCATGCGGAGCTTCGGAATGGATCGGCTCCGCACAGGCAGGTTGTGGCATCATTGTTGCCAATCCTGCGGATACTCCAAGTATGGTAATCGCTTTTCCTGCCATGTGTTTACGTGCCAGTTGTTGCTCCAGATACTGCACTTCTGCCTCGCATTTGGGACATGTACCCGTACAATCCCCTTTGTATTGACATTCGGAAGTGATATATTCGATATCATTTGCTTCGGCAATTTGCCGGCGAATGTCTTTTAAGATTTTGCAAGTTTGCTTTCCTCGTACCATGATTCTTTATACTTTTTCTATTAAATCTTCTTCTACGTACCACAGGTATCCTTTTATGTTCTCTTTCGGGTATCCCATGCGTGTGAGCAGTTGCATATATCCCTGCACTTGCTTATTATATTTTTTATTCTGTTTTCCGAATTTGAAGTCCACGACAACAATTTCGTTGTCGCGCATCATGACGCGGTCCGGTCGGCGGGTTCGGAGTTCCCCTTTTTCTTGCCAGATGATGTCGCACTCGTTGAACAATTGCCAGTCTCCCGAATACCAATCCTGCACTTGGGGGATGGAAAAGGCATGCCGGGTCAGTTCCCGGATTTCATCTTCTGTTTCCGGTTTGCCGATGATGCCTTCGAATATAAGTTGGTCGATGGCATTGTCGATGTCCTTTTCTGTTTCAATGGCTGAGAAAAGAGTATGCAGTAAGCGTCCCCGGTTTATGAAGCGATTGTCTGATTCATCTTCGTCAACTCCCTGAATGAAATCGGCTGAACGGTTTGATTGCCGGAATTCGATTTCATGCCTCATGCTCTCCATGTGTACCGGGAGCTTGTCAGGCTTTTGAGCAAGGCGGTTGACTGAGGTTTTGGCGGTCGTCGTCGGCTTGGTATCTTCCGATGGGCAGAGTATTCCGCTTTCGTAAGGTTCTTCCTCGTCCCAGTTTTCATTACCTTCTTGGGCGGCTACGTGTGGCAGTGCATTGGCAAGCAGTTCGGACATTGTTCCTTTCTGGCCTTTTTTACTCCAAAGGATGAGATTCTTTCCGGCACGGGTAAATGCTACATAGAGCAGATTCAGGTTATCCACCCAAAGTTGCAGACGCTCGTTAAGATACTCTTGCCTGTATACTGATTCTGCCATGGTAGAGGAATAATTGACCGGAACAATGTCGAGCGCGCTGAAAGGTGATTCGGAAGGTGAACACCATATTAATTGATTATTGGTCTCATTCTCCAACTTCCAGTCGCAGAAGGGGATTAAGACGGTATGGAATTCCAATCCTTTTGACTTGTGAATGGAAAGGATACGAATACCATCCATTTCTCCGCTGGGGATTGTTTTGTTGCATAAGGTTTCGTCCCAATAGCGGATAAATACATCCAGATCCGATGAGTTGTTTTGCAGGTACTCCGTTACGGCATCGAAAAAAGAAAAGAGATACGCATCCTGTTCTTTGATCCGGTTCATCTCAAACAGACTGAACAGTTCTTCCAGTAATTCGTATAGCGGCATTAGACGAAGAGGCTCTATGCGGTTGACAAATGCCTCGGGCAATACATCCTCCGGTCGGGAAGTTAGTATATCATCCCACTTCGTTTCAGGCGCATTTGCTCCTTCCTTCTCCATTCGCCCTTCTTTGTTTTCGTTTGTAATTTGTAATTTGTAATTTATAATTAATGAGGCTCTTGCTACTTTATCATCAGGATTGGAAAGGTAACGTAAAGCATCCATCAACATGCACAATGCTTGTGAAGCATTCAGACGGAAAGCTTCGTCTGAAACAATAGGCAGATGCATTGTTTTGTCGAAATAATCGGCAATGGGAGGAATGTTTTTATTCTTGCGAACGAGGATGGTGATATCGTTTAGTTTTACACCGGCAGCCAGTAGTCTCTGTACTTCTTCGCCTAAAGAGATGATGGTCAGTTCCGTATAATCGTGTTCTTCGTCCGGTTCCAGGAAAGTAGCCTTGATGTATCCTTTGGCTTCGGTTCGTGGAGATTCCTGTGCCACGTCGGCATAAGCTTGCTGTAACGGGCGGCAATCTTCCTGTAATTCTTTCAGATGGAGCATATTCAGGTACTCCACTGCGGCCGTGAACAAACTGTTGTTAAAACGGATGATATTTGTTTCGCTTCGACGGTTTGTTTTTAAAGTTTCTACACGTACAGGGTAGGGAATAGGCGTTTCTTTGGTACCCAGCGCATTCAATATTCCCCAGTCTCCATTTCGCCAACGGTAAATGGATTGTTTCACGTCACCTACAATCAAGCTGTCGGCTCCTTGTGAAAGACCTTCAAGCAATAAGATTTTGAAGTTATCCCATTGCATACGGCTGGTGTCCTGGAATTCATCGATCATTACGTTCCGGATATTGGCACCGATTTTCTCGAATACGAATGAAGAGTCTCCATCCCGTACCAGGTTATGGAGCAAGGCATTGGTGTCTGACAACAGGAAACGGTTGTGTTCGCGGTTCAGCTCCCGTACTTCTTCGTCAATGTGGGCAAGCAATTGCAATTTGTTCAGGTGTTGCAGTGATAACCGGCAACTGTTTACGGTCTTGTTGTTGCGGGGTCTGAATGTTTCTGCATCCTGCAATAAAGGAAGCAGGCTTGTTTCTGCCAGGTGGATGATATCGTTCTTTCGGGGCGAAGTCTTGGTGGCCCAATTCTTTGCGTCATCCAAGCTATTCTTCAGAGTGGCGTTCAGCACATCTTTGTCTGATAGCCGTCCGTCACGCAATTTACGGAAATAACTGCCTATGCCTCGCGTTCCGCCTTTCAGGTCTTCGGCGGTGAGTGCATGTGATTCCAATTCTCCGATGAACTGGTCGTAGAAGCTTTTCATTTGTTCCAGAGCCTCGGTCTCCATTTCCCGCAACACATTACGGTACAGTTTGATTATATCCGGTTCTTTCAGTTGTTGCCGGAGTCCTTCACCGCGTTCTATGTAACCTTCGTCGAAGATGTTCCAGCCGAATCGCTTGATCTCATCGGATACATTCCAACGTTTGTCATCGGCAATGCGTTCGTTGATATAATCCAGCAACCAAGCCAGAACAGGGGAGGAAGGTGTCAGTTTTTCAATGAGGCTGTCCACGGCATCGCTCAATACGTCGGCATTGTTCAGTTCTATATTCAGGTTCGGACTCAGTTCCAGTTCCCGTGCCAGATTGCGCATTACGGACTGGAAGAAGGAGTCGATGGTTTCTACACGAAAACGGCTGTAATCATGCAGCATGTATTGCAATGCTGTTCCTGCTGCCCGACGGATGTCAGAGTCAGATAAGTTTTTCTGTCGTAAATCTTCCCGGATACGGTTCAGGTAGGGCTCTGATGCCGGATCACTTAACCAGATACCGTAAAGTTGTTGCAGAATACGTTCTTTCATTTCTGCCGTAGCTTTATTGGTAAAAGTTACGGCCAGTATTTGCCGATAGGCCCTTGGATTCAGTATCAGGTGCTTGATATACTCTACAGCAAGGGTGAATGTCTTTCCTGAGCCGGCTGAGGCTTTATATACTAATAATTCCATGTAGATTTGCTGGATTGAACTTTTGTACAAACATACGCAAAAATGTGAAATTATTGGGATTGGTGGGGGAATTAATTTGTTTCTATAAGGTTATGAGTTAAATAATAAATAATCTTTTAGACGCGGATGACGCAGATGACGCGGATTTTAAATAAAATACTTCTATAGCGTAGCCTTTTAAATCCGCGTTATCTGCGTCATCCGCGTCTAAAAAATAATATACCGAATGGCACTATTCGCTAAACCCTAATCACTTTTTGCTATTTCACCTCTTCCAGCCAAAGCACCCTGCTTGAATAATCATTCTGCTTATGGTAATCTACCTTATGATTATAAGGTATCTCCAAACCATTCGCCATCAGATAAGCACCACTAAATGTCTTTCCCTCAAAACTCAGCGGATCATTATCTATCCGGTTCAGTTCATGCACTTTGTAAAGTTTATCGGGAGAGAGTCCTGCCATTTTCACTCGTGGCAGATGCTGGTTGACAAAGTGTTCTGTCTTCCACCAATAGAACACCGACTTATCCTTTTCGGGCGTTACATACATCATAGAAGCTACTCCCAACTTATCATACGGAGACATTAAACGATAGATATCACCCTGTTGCACCACCGGACGGATCGTTTTATATTCAGCTATGGCATTCTTGCAAAGTGTCTTTTCTTCTTCTGTCATATTCTTTGGTTGTATTTCCATACCCAGGCGACCACTCATCGCTACGTCAATGCGATATTTTAAAGGAATGGTGCGGAAAGTCTGGTGATTGGGAGCGGCACTGATATGCGATGCCATGGCAATGGCAGGGAAGAAATATGAAGTTCCCCATTGCATATAGATACGTTGCAGGGCATCCGTATTATCACTTACCCAAAACTCATCGAAGTAGGGCAGGATGCCATAGTTGACACGACCGCCGCCGCTGGCGCAAGCCTGTATGGTAAGGTCCGGATATTTAGCGCGTATTCGCTGGCATATTTTCTCAAAGCCACGGTGGAATTCAATATACATGTGGCTTTGATTGTCTTTCGTCAGATAATTGGAACCATGATTTAAGATGGACATATTGGCATCCCATTTGATGTAGTCGATTTCCGGGTAGTTACTCATAAGATCATCTACAATCTTGAAGATAAATTCCTGTACCTGCGGATTGGCAAGATCCAGCACTACTTGTGTACCACCACGTCCCTGCACCACGTCACGTTCGGGAGCCTTAATCACCCAGTCCGGATGTTTCTCATAAAATTCACTGGTTGTATTGGCCATTTCCGGCTCTATCCAGATGCCGAACTTGACATTGTTCTTTTGTGCATCTTTCAGCAGACCTTCAATGCCATTGGGTAACTTATTCTTATCCACTACCCAATCTCCAAGAGAAGAACTGTCATTTTTACGCGGATATTTGTCGCCAAACCAACCATCATCCATCACGAACAATTCACCACCCATGGAAGCGATATCACTCATCATCTGATCCATACCCGCCTGGTTAACGTCGAAGTAGACACCTTCCCAGCTATTCAGTAAAATCTTGCGGGGAACAGTGCCATGAGCAAGCTTGTGCAGGCGTGCCCAGCGATGGAAGTTCCGGCTACTTCCGCTTAATCCCTCATTACTGTAAGTTAAAGCAAGTTCGGGAGTACGGAAAATCTCATCTTTCTTTAATGAGTAAGCTGAATTTTCCTCATTGATTCCGGCAAAGAACCGGTGATATTCATCGTCGTGCGTATCAATGCGCAGTTTGTAGTTACCACTGTAACAGAGGGCGGCGCCAATGACACAACCCGCATTTTCCTGTGGCTTTCCATCCAGTGAGAACATGACTTCGGCATGTGAGGTGTGCGAGTTTCGTACCCCGTCCTTATTCTTTATTACTTTCATGCCGGGTTCCAATGCCTCTTGGCACAAACGTCCTTCGTTCGCCCATGATCCGTAAAGATGAGATAGCCAGACATTGCCCCGGCGAATAGGTAAGAAAGCAGAGGCAAACTGATTGAGTATAACCGGTTTCTTTTCCTGATGTCGGATTTCTGTCCATATCTCGATGACATCTGCATCTTGATAGGCTTTATAATACACGTTTACATAGAAAGGATATACCTTGTCTTTCAGTTCGATGGCAGTGATTTCCGCATTTTCTGCTTTGCTCGTTTTTACCTGTACAATTTCCATCTGCAAAGTCATGTTGCCGTCGGCATGTTTTACGGCTAAAGCGGATTCTCCGGGACAGTTAAGTCCATACACAGGATAAGCGGGCATGCCCGGAGTTCCTGTAAGATTTATATTCTGCAAATCTACCTCCGAGAGTTTATCTCCATAGTATACATGTTTTAGCTCACCACCGACAGGTGCCGAGAGTACCAGGGAGGTTTCAGGGGTAGATACGCATACATTTTGTGAAAACAGACTGCCGGTCAGCAGTAACGTTCCAAACAACACATTCATTCGTTTTCTGATGCTCATGTTTTTCTTCTTTTTAGATTTCTGAATATTGATAAGTGCGGCAAAGATAGGCAATTCCGATAAGATGAATTGATAGTGTTTTATCATATACTGATAGTCTGCTGTTTGATTTTTTAATGCGTAGCTGATATATAGGCATAAAAAAAGGAGTACCGCTGTACTCCAACCTTTGTTAACCTTAAATCTAATACTATGAAAAACACAGTGCAAAGATACGTACTTTTAGGATAACTGCAAATTATCCAAGAAAAAAAGTATGTTTAATAACACTTATTAGTGAAAATCCCCGCTTTCTCTATTTATTTTAAGAAAAGGCGGGGACTATTTTAAGAAAAGTGGTATTAGACTTTTTCTTTCAGCATATCTTCCATTTTCAGTAATTCGTCACGATATTGTGCCGCTTCAATGAAGTCAAGTTTCTTGGCAGCTTCCTGCATAAGCTTTCTGGTACGTTCGATGCTCTTTTCCAATTGCGGGCGAGACATGTATTGTACAATCGGATCGGCGGCAATATGAGCAGAGCTTTCTTGTTCGATGTAGGGGCGGGGAGTGATCGTCGCTCCTTTTTCGATATAACTATCTTCTGTTGGAGCATTTGATGCAAATACATTCAGATTCTTCCCTTTCTTGATTTGTTGAGGCGTAATGCCATGTTCTTCATTATATTTCAGCTGCTTTTCGCGGCGACGGTTCGTTTCATCAATTGTCAGTCGCATACTATCGGTGATACGGTCGGCATACATGATGACCATTCCGTTTACATTTCGGGCGGCACGTCCGGCAGTCTGAGTCAGCGAGCGGTGAGAACGTAGGAAACCTTCCTTATCTGCATCAAGAATGGCTACAAGTGACACTTCCGGTAAATCCAGCCCTTCACGCAGCAGGTTGACACCAATAAGGACATCATAGATGCCTTCACGCAAATCACTTATAATCTTTACGCGCTCCAAGGTATCTACATCGCTGTGGATGTAGTTACACTTCACATCGTTATTCAGTAAGAATTCTGTTAACTCTTCCGCCATTCTCTTAGTAAGCGTTGTTACCAGCGTGCGTTCGTTCTTCTCGATCCGTATCTGGATTTCCTCCATGAGATCATCTATCTGGTTATGGCTGGGACGTACTTCGATTATAGGATCTAACAATCCGGTAGGACGAATCACTTGTTCCACAACTATACCTTCCGACTGGATAAGTTCATAGTCGGCAGGTGTTGCACTCACATAAATCACTTGTTTTGCCATTTCCGCAAATTCTTCGAACTTCAACGGACGATTGTCCATGGCAGCCGGAAGGCGGAAACCATATTCCACAAGGTTTATTTTACGTGCGCGGTCACCCCCATACATGGCTCGAATCTGCGGTACACTTACATGGCTTTCATCAATGACAATCAGAAAATCTTCCGGGAAGAAATCCAATAAACAGTAAGGACGACTGCCGGCTTTACGCCCATCGAAATAGCGCGAATAGTTTTCTATGCCTGAACAGTGCCCTAATTCGCGTATCATTTCCATATCATAGGTAACCCGCTCCTGAAGGCGTTTCGCTTCAAAGGGACGTCCCTCATTTTCAAACCATTGCACTTGCTTGTGCAAGTCGTCTTCAATCTCGTGAATAGCTCGCAGAGTGGCTTCCTTAGTGGTCATGAACAGATTAGCGGGATATATCTTATATGCATCAAAGCGGGCGATGGTAACACCGCTTATCGGATCAACTTCTTCGATGCTGTCTACGTCATCTCCCCAGAAAATGATACGCAGCAGATTATCGGCATACGCCAGATAAATGTCTACCGTATCTCCTTTCACACGGAAGTTACCACGATTCAGGTCAATGTCATTGCGTACATAAAGACTGTCCACCAAACGACGTAGAAAAACGTTCCGGCTGAATGCTTTTCCTTGCTGTACTTCTATCACATTGTTATAGAAGTCGGACGGATTTCCCATACCATAGATGCAGGATACAGAAGACACGACCACTACGTCTTTCCGGCCCGAGAGTAGGGAAGAAGTAGCGGCAAGGCGTAGTTTGTCTATTTCATCATTGATGGCAAGGTCTTTTTCTATATATGTATCAGAAGACGGAAGATAAGCTTCCGGCTGATAATAATCATAATAAGAAACGTAGTATTCTACGGCATTATTGGGGAAGAAAGACTTAAATTCACTGTAAAGTTGTGCGGCCAACGTTTTATTGTGGCTTAATATTAACGTTGGTTTATTGATGTTAGCAATAACATTAGCTATGGTGAACGTCTTTCCCGAACCGGTGACACCAAGTAAAGTTTGTGCCGGAACTCCCTGAAGTACGCCCTCAGTGAGCTCTGCAATAGCTTCCGGCTGATCACCGGTGGGCTTATAGGCGGATGTTAATTCAAATTTATTCATTTTCTCTCCTTATGGTCGGCAATATTCGGGAAAATACTTGAGATAAACAAAATTTTTTTATTCCTTTGCAGGAAATAAGAATTAATAATAACCATCAATGTAATACAACAAAGACATGATTTGGAATGAAAGCATCGAATGTATGGATCGTGAAAGCCTCCGTAAAATCCAAAGCATTCGCCTCAAAAAGATCGTGGAGCATGTTTATCACAACACTCCTTTCTACCGTAAGAAAATGCAGGAACTGGGGATCACCCCGGACGATATTAATAGTATAGATGATATCGTAAAACTTCCTTTTACTACCAAATATGACTTGCGCGATAATTATCCTTTCGGACTTTGTGCCGTGCCTATGAGCCAGATCGTACGTATTCATGCCTCGTCCGGTACTACAGGTAAGCCCACCGTAGTAGGATACACCCGCAAGGACCTTTCGTCTTGGGCAGAATGTCTTTCGCGTGCTTTTACGGCTTATGGTGCGGATAGTTCCGACTTTTTTCATGTAGCCTACGGGTATGGGTTGTTTACAGGCGGGCTGGGTGCTCATGCAGGCGCTGAAAATATAGGTGCTTCCGTAATTCCGATGTCAAGCGGAAACACGGAAAAGCAAATTACTTTAATGCATGATTTTGGTTCTACGGTACTTTGTTGTACACCTTCTTATGCTCTCTATCTGGCTGATGCCATTAAAGATTCCGGTTTGCCCCGCGAAGAATTCAAACTGAAAATAGGGGCTTTCGGTGCAGAACCCTGGACAGAGAATATGCGTAATGAGATTGAAGAAAAACTGGGCATTAAAGCCTATGACATCTATGGATTGAGTGAGATTGCTGGTCCCGGTGTAGGTTATGAGTGTGAATGTCAGCATGGTACTCACCTTAATGAAGACCATTACTTCCCCGAAATTATCAATCCGAATACCTTGGAATCGGCCGCTCCCGGTGAGACAGGCGAACTTGTATTCACCCATTTGACCAAAGAAGGTATGCCTCTGTTGCGTTACCGTACCAAGGATCTTACTGCCTTGCATTATGACAAATGTACTTGTGGACGTACGCTGGTTCGTATGGATCGTATTCTTGGCCGTAGTGACGATATGCTCATTATCCGTGGTGTCAATGTATTCCCGACTCAGATAGAGTCTGTCATCCTTGAAATGGAGGAATTTGAACCGCATTATCTTTTGATCGTGGATCGTAAGAATAATACCGATACCATGGAATTACAGGTTGAAGTGCGTCCGGAATACTACTCTGATGAAATCAATAAAATGCTGGCATTAAAGAAAAAACTGGCCGGTCGTCTTCAAAGTGTCCTGGGACTGGGTGTGGATGTTCGTTTGGTAGAACCTCGCAGCATCGAACGTAGTGTGGGTAAAGCTAAACGTGTGATTGATAATCGGAAACTTTAATAATTACGAATTACCGATTACTAATTACAGCGATTTTGTAATTCGTAATTGGTAATTCGCGATTTGTAATTCATAATTAGTAATTTGTAATTCATTTATTATGGTAGCAAAACAACTTTCTATTTTCCTTGAGAATAAGTCCGGTCGTCTGACAGAAGTGACTGAAGTGCTTGCGAAAGAAGGTGTCAATCTTTCCGCTCTCTGTATTGCCGAGAATGCTGATTTTGGTATTCTTCGTGGCATTGTGTCTGAACCGGATAAGGCATATAAAGCTTTAAAAGATAATCATTTTGCTGTGAATGTGACGGATGTGGTGGGCATTAATTGTCCTAATATTCCGGGTTCTCTGTCAAAAGTCCTGCGTTTCTTGTCTGATGAGGGTGTTTTCATTGAATATATGTATTCATTTGCCAATGGTGAAACGGCGAATGTCATTATTCGTCCCAACGATATGGAAAACTGTATTCGTGTACTGACTGAAAAGAAAGTAGATTTGCTTGCGGCGAGCGATTTGTATAAATTATAATGACTGTTTTTTCAGACTGTTCATTATCCCGGTTCGTCGTGAATTGATTGGCGTTTGTCGGTCATTTCCTGGTTTTTGAAAAATTAAGGTTCGTATCATTGGTTTATTCGGTGCGAACCTTTATCTTTGCACATTATTTGAAAAGCTAAGAATGAAGAAGAATATCTTAATAACTTTGCTTGCGGCAGTGTTGCTCTCCTCGTGTGGAGAATACAATAAGCTGTTAAAGAGCACCGACTATGAGTATAAGTATGAGGCGGCAAAGAACTACTTCGCAAAAGGACAGTATAATCGTGCTGCAACATTGCTTAATGAGTTAATTGCTATCCTTAAGGGTACGGACAAGGCAGAGGAATCCCTCTATATGCTGGGTATGAGCTATTATAATCAGAAAGACTATCAGACAGCCGCCCAAACATTCGTTCAATATTTTAATGTATATCCTCGCGGTACGTTTACCGAACTGGCACGTTTCCATGCAGGAAAAGCATTGTATCTGGATACCCCTGAACCCCGTCTTGACCAGTCTGGTACTTATGCCGCTATTCAGCAATTACAAATGTTCATGGAGTACTTCCCGCAAAGTTCAAAGAAGGAAGAAGCTCAGGATATGATATTTAAGTTGCAGGATAAATTGGTGATGAAAGAATATCTTTCAGCCAAATTGTACTATAACTTGGGTAATTACCTAGGAAACAATTATCAGTCTTGTGTAATTACTGCGCAAAACGCTTTGAAGGACTATCCTTATACAAACCTTCGCGAAGACCTGTCTATTCTTATTTTGCGTGCCAAATATGAAATGGCCATATATAGTGTGGAAGATAAGAGGGCAGAGCGTTATCGTGAAACGGTGGATGAATATTACGCTTTCAAGAACGAGTTTCCTGAAAGTAAATATATGAAGGAAGCCGATAGAATCTTTAAAGATTCAGAGAAGATATTGAATGAAGATAAACAGAGTTAGGATAATATTAATTTAGATATTTATGGATTACAAGAAAACTAATGCTCCCAGCAGCACGGTTACCCGTGACATGATGGAGTTGTGTGCAGATACCGGTAACGTGTACGAAACCGTATCTATTATAGGCAAGCGTGCAAATCAGATCAGTGTGGAAATCAAAAGTGATCTTTCCAAGAAACTGTCAGAGTTTGCTTCCTATAATGACAACCTGGAAGAGGTATTCGAAAATCGGGAGCAGATTGAAATTTCACGCTATTATGAGAAATTGCCGAAGCCGACATTGATCGCAACGCAAGAGTACGTTGAAGGTAAGATCTACTATCGTAACCCGGCTAAAGAAAAAGAAAAATTACAGTAAATGAAATTACTGCAAGAAAAAGAACTATGATACAACGAATTCAATCTGTCTATTTATTGATTGTGACAGGCTTGCTGATAGCAGCTATGTGTTTGCCGGTAGGGCAATTTATAGCTTCGGATGGAGTTACTGCATTTGTTTTTAAGCCATTGGGTGTGACGTTGGCAAGTGATGCCTTTCAATCTACATGGGGATTATTTGGAATTTTGTTTTTGAGTACTGTTGTGGCATTCTGTACTATTTTCCTGTTTCGTAACCGGATGTTGCAAGTTCGTATGACGGTATTCAACAGTATTTTATTGATTGGATATTATGCGGCATTTTTCGTATTTATGTTTATGTTGAAAGATGATTTGGAGGCAATGTCTTTCCAATTAGGTTGGGCACTGTGTCTCCCCGCAATTTCTATTGTTTTGAATTATTTGTCTTTCCGTGCTATTTATCGTGATGAAGTAATGGTGAAAGCAGCGGATAGTTTCAGATTGAGAAAATAAGAGAAAGCAGATAAAAGAGAAACGTCCCGGGATTTCGTACAGAAGTCTCGGGACGCTTTCTTTTATCTTGTATTGGGGAATTTCTTTTTTTTCTGTATTGAGTAATTTATTCTTCTGTATTAGGGAATTTATTTTTTGAGATCAAACAGATAGGTTATTTTCGCTACTATAGTGCCGTGTGCTGAACGGGAGAAATAGTCTTTCTTGGTGCTTTTGTAGAAGTCGGACAAGGCATAGTAGTACCTGCCCTCTACTAGGAAATTACCGGCTTTGGTACGTAGTTCCAATCCGGCACCACCGGTAATACCATAATCGAATTTGTTTTCTACATTCTTATCGTGTTGCTCAGGAGTAGAGGTGTAGTTGTTCCATGCGTCATTCTTCTTTCTGGTATCACTGATAAAAAAGCCTATCTGCGGACCTGCATGAACGAAAAACTGCACTCCACGGTCTCTGCCGAATGCCAGATGTGCCAGAAGTGGTATTTCTACATAATTCATCTTGCGTATATATTCCAGTTCGGGGTGATCTTCATCGAATTCACTCCATCCATGTTGAGAAAAGTTTAGTTCGACTTGTGCACCACAAATCATGCTGAAGTATTTCTCGGAGATATAGCGCGCTGTCAAGCCTCCGTTGATACCCATCAGGCTTTTTTGCCGGACCGTAGGAGAGAAGCTGACGCTATTGATATTGATACCGCCGTTGAAGCCTACTGCAAAATTCTGGCGTTGTTCGCCAATCTGTGCATGACTGGGCAAAGCCCATGTGGCAAGCAACAAGGCAGCCCCTATACTGTTTTTTATCTTCATTGTCTTTGGATTTAAAACTTCTGTAATCAATCATAATCCAGTTTTACCAACTCATAATTCTTGGTGAAATGTACAAAGAATACTTTCTTGTTGATGAATCCACCCCAATTGTTTACACGTTGGAATTTGAATCCGGTCTGGATAGGCACCAGATCCATGCGTTGCATGTTCTTTTCTAATTCAGAACCATAACGCGACAGACCTTTTAGGAAGAAATAGCCGGTATCGAAGCCCAACATTCCGAATTTGGGATAGCGTTCGTCCATTTCCTTACCGTACCATCTGCGATAACTCTTCGTGAAATTGATGGCGGCAGGTAACAGGTTGTTGGTATAGAATGATGAATAGAAGTAAGTATCCAGTTCGAAGAATGCTTCCAAGTGATCTTTTGTATAAGTTTGCCATTCCGGATAACCGAACAAATGAATATTACTTTCCGGATTATCGCGAACCAACAAAGTCAATTGGGGAAGTATCTTTATCAAAGTCATGTTGTTTCCCGAAGTGGGAATGAATATATTTTCCCGGTCGGTACGTAATACAGTTTTCAGAGATTCTACCGTTGCATCCTCTTTCAATGATTTCATAGGAATGGAACGGTTTTTCAGTTCGTCTTTCAGGCCTTTGATAAATTCTACTTTATCTTTTGTGCCCGTGCTGGCTTCTATAAAGATTACGTTAGCATTTGGGAACTGACGTACAAAGTGATCGTACACTTCAGAATAAAGGTATGATTGAGGAGTATTAATCTGATAAATGGATGGATTGCGGAATACGTTATTGTCTTTGGAGGTAAACGGTACTACCAGGCGGATATCATTCTTCTGTGCAAAATCTGCCAAAGGTTTGACTTGCTGCTGGTGTAACGGACCAAAGATAATATCCATATCTTTCATTTCTTTTTTGGAAAGAATGGGGTTCAGAGACGCATTCTCCGGGCCTGAGTTGTAAGTGTATAGATCAATGGAAACTCCACTGCGTTTCAAACTGTCTACGGCCATGAGGAATCCTTCGTAGTACTCTACCATGCGTGCCGCTTCACTTTTGGAAACATCCAGGAAAGGAAGGATAAGAGCGGCTTTGATAGTGCTGAAGCGTTCTGTTTCTTTTTTATTTTCGCTGAATAATTCACTGTTGCTGGGTGCTACCTGTGGTTGCGCGGGTTTCTCTACTTGTGCGGTAGGATAAGGAATACATAAGAAAGTACCTTTTTTAATCTTATCTTCACCTTGCAATTCAGGGTTGGCAGCTATTAATTCTGCCTCTGAGATGCCATATTCACGACTGATGCTGTATACGGTTTCTTTCCGTTTTACCTTGTGCATATCCCGACAACGTGATTGTACGGGGCCTTGGATAGTGGGGATGGCAACTTCTGTAACATTTTCAGTGGTGACTACATCGGCTTCGCTGGCAGAAGGTATGCGTATTACCTGTCCGATGCGGAAGTTTTCCGCACTCAGTCCGGGATTGGCATCACAAATGGCTTTGGCAGACACACCGTACTTGACGGTTAGACGATAGAGCGTTTCACCTTGTGCTATGGTGTGAAAGGTCTCTGTCTGCGTATTGGCAGCCGTACGTGGAATGCGTAAAGTGCGTCCTACGAATATTTTTTCATCACTTCCTGGATTCAACTTTACGATGTCCGACTGTGTGACACCATACATACTGGATATGGAATAAAGGCTTTGCCCTTTTTCAATGGTATGCAGAAAATATGACTGGTTCTCTTGCGCAATTGCACCGAGACTGCATGCGCCGGCAAGCAGCAAGGAGCAGAAAATCCGGTTAATCGTTCTCATTCGATATCGTTGGTTTACGTTTACAATTTCCCAAAGTAGCTGCAAAGGTAAGAATTTTGCCTAAAATTAACGAAAGGAATGCGTTAAGAAATAATATTGTGCATTTTAAAACTGAAAAATCCCATGTATCCGCTGATATTCGCTTGGAAACCGTTATTTTTGCAGGTATTATGCGATGCGGATTGTTTTCATATATCGGTTGTGCAGCAATGTTGCTGCTTGGATATTTACCGGTGTGGGCTGACGGGGGAAAGACAGAACTGTTGGATATGTCTCCCGTGGCAATCTTGCTTTCTGAAAACGGAGCAATTCCTGAAGAGAAAGTTACCATTTCGCCAGATGATACATATACCGGTGCTGCTCCTCTTGAATTCCGATTCGTGTGGAGAGACGAAGATTCCGGAGGAGAATCGGACGAAACGGTAAATCTGCGTTATGAGTGGAATTTTTCTCGCGACGCTGCTTTCAACGATATCTTTCTGACACGTTTTGATGCTGAAACTATTTATAGTTTTCAGGAATCCGGTATGTTTTATGTCCGTTTGACTATGACGGATGTTGAGACAGAAGCAACGAATACCTCCGGTACTTTTATGATTCGTATTACCGAATCGGAACTTAAAGTGCCGAATGCTTTTTCGCCTAATGGCGACGGAGTGAATGATGTGTTTCGTGTAAAGCACAAGTCGCTGGTCCGCTTCAATGCGTATGTTTTCAATCGCTGGGGACAGGAACTTTACCGCTGGGGATTGCAGAATATTGATGCAGGATGGGACGGTACTGCGCATGGAAAGAATGTTCCTGAAGGTGTTTATTTTATAGTGGTAGAAGCGGAGGGAGCAGATGGAGTTAATTACAAGATTAAAAGTGATATTAATATATTAAGATAAATGACAGAAGAAACAGAATACATCAATGTATATGGTGCGCGCGTGCACAATCTAAAAAATATCGATGCGGAAATTCCCCGTAACAGTCTTACCGTTATTACGGGACTGAGCGGAAGCGGTAAGTCGTCCTTGGCATTCGACACGATTTTTGCTGAAGGACAGCGTCGGTATATCGAAACCTTTTCTGCGTATGCCCGTAATTTCCTGGGAAATCTGGAGCGTCCCGATGTCGATAAGATTACGGGATTGAGTCCGGTTATTTCTATTGAACAAAAAACGACGAATAAGAATCCCCGTTCTACAGTCGGCACTACAACGGAAATTTATGATTATTTGCGTTTGCTTTATGCACGTGCCGGTATAGCTTATTCTTATCTTTCGGGTGAGAGAATGGTGAAGTACACTGAAGAGCAAATTCTCGATCTTATTCTGAAAGATTATAAGGGCAAGAAGATTTATATTCTCGCCCCACTGGTACGTACTCGTAAAGGACATTATAAAGAATTGTTCGAGCAAGTACGCAAAAAAGGATATCTCTATGTACGTGTAGACGGTGAGATACGTGAGGCATTGCCCGGCATGAAGCTGGATCGTTATAAGAACCATGATATCGAGGTAGTTATCGATAAACTGATTGTGACGGATAAAGATGATGTTCGTCTGAAAAACAGTGTGGCTACCGCGATGCAGCAAGGTGACGGCTTGTTGATGATACTTGATTTACAGTCCGAAAATGTGCGCCATTATAGCAAGCGGTTGATGTGTCCCGTTACAGGCTTGTCCTACCGTGAGCCGGCACCCCACAATTTTTCATTCAACTCTCCGCAAGGTGCTTGCCCTAAATGTAAGGGATTGGGAGTTGTGAATCAGATTGATGTGGAAAAAGTGATTCCGGATCGGGAACTTTCTATATACGAAGGAGCTGTCATTCCATTAGGTAAGTACAAGAATAGCATGATTTTCTGGCAGATTGCCGCTTTATTGGAAAAATATGAAGCTACCTTGAAGACTCCTGTTAAGGAATTGCCGGATGAAGCCATTGATGAAATTCTCTACGGTTCGGATGAACGTATTAAGATTAAAAGCTCTCTTATCGGCACTTCCTCCGATTACTTTGTAACGTTTGAGGGAGTAGTGAAGTATATTCAGATGTTACAGGAAAAGGATGCTTCCGCTACTGCGCAAAAGTGGGCGGAACAGTTTGCTAAAACTACTGTATGCCCTGAATGTAAAGGAGCGAGGTTGAATAAAGAAGCCCTTCATTTCCGTATCCATGATAAGAATATCTATGAACTGTCTTGTATGGATATCAATGAGCTTTACGACTGGCTGATGAATGTCGATCAGTATCTGGATAATAAACAGAAACAAATTGCTGTCGAGATATTGAAAGAAATCCGCACCCGTTTGAAATTTCTGTTGGATGTGGGACTGGATTACCTTGCTCTTGACCGTGGTTCTGTAACCCTTTCCGGCGGCGAGAGTCAGCGTATCCGTTTGGCTACTCAAATCGGTTCGCAATTGGTGAATGTACTTTATATTCTTGATGAGCCGAGTATTGGTTTGCATCAGCGGGATAATCAGCGGCTTATTCATTCTCTGAAGGAGCTGAGGGATATCGGTAACTCCGTCATTGTTGTGGAGCATGATAAGGATATGATGATGGCTGCCGATTATGTGATTGATATGGGTCCGAAAGCTGGACGCTTGGGTGGTGAGGTTGTTTTTGCAGGAACTCCGAAGGAAATGTTGGAGACGCATACATTGACATCGCAATATCTTAATGGTGAACGTGAGATAGAAATACCCAAAAAACGTCGTGAAGGTAATGGGCATAGCCTCTGGTTGCGTGGTGCACGGGGGAATAACCTGAAAGGGGTGGATGTGGAATTTCCTCTTGGTAAGTTGATCTGTGTCACTGGTGTATCCGGTAGCGGAAAATCTACGCTTATCAACGAAACATTGCAACCTATTCTTTCGCAGAAGTTCTATCGCTCGCTTCAGGATCCTCTGGAATACGATAGCATCGAAGGATTGGAAAACATCGATAAGGTGGTAAATGTGGATCAGTCTCCGTTAGGACGTACACCGCGTTCTAATCCGGCCACTTATACGGGAGTTTTTTCTGATATTCGTAATTTGTTTGTAGGATTACCGGAAGCCAAGATACGCGGTTATAAACCGGGGCGCTTCTCCTTTAATGTGAGTGGCGGACGTTGTGAAGCGTGCCAGGGAAATGGTTACAAAACAATTGAAATGAACTTCCTGCCCGATGTATATGTACCCTGTGAAGTCTGTCATGGCAAACGCTATAATCGTGAGACATTGGAAGTGCGCTTCAAGGGAAAATCTATTGCTGATGTACTGGATATGACCATTAACCGTGCGGTGGAGTTCTTTGAAAATGTGCCGCAGATTCTGAATAAGATTAAGGTGATACAGGAAGTCGGTCTGGGATATATAAAGTTAGGGCAATCTTCCACCACACTTTCCGGCGGTGAAAGCCAACGTGTGAAATTGGCTACGGAACTTTCTAAGCGAGATACAGGAAAAACCCTTTATATCCTTGATGAGCCTACTACCGGACTTCACTTTGAGGACATTCGTGTACTGATGAATGTACTTAATAAACTGGTGGACAAAGGTAACACAGTGATTGTCATCGAGCACAATCTGGATGTTATCAAGATGGCTGATTATATCATCGATATGGGACCTGATGGTGGTAAAGGTGGGGGGCAACTCCTCAGCTGCGGCACACCGGAAGAAGTGGCGAAAAGTAAGAAGGGATATACTCCTAAATTCCTGAAAGAAGAATTAAAAGGATAAATTATGAAGATCAATAAAACAAATGCGGCAAGGCTTTTGGACAAGGCCAAAATTGCATACGAACTGATTCCCTATGAAGTGGATGAAAATGATTTGAGTGCTATTCATGTGGCTGATAGCTTGGGGGAGAATATTGAGCAGGTTTTCAAAACCCTTGTACTGCATGGTGACAAGAATGGTCATTTTGTTTGTGTCATTCCTGGCGAACATGAAGTGGACCTGAAGCTGGCTGCTAAGGCTTCCGGTAATAAGAAGTGTGATCTTATTCCGATGAAAGAATTACTCCCTTTGACGGGATATATTCGTGGGGGATGTACTCCTATCGGCATGAAGAAACCTTTTCCTACATACATTCATGAATCTTGTCTCAATTATCCTTATATCTACATAAGTGCAGGTCAGCGTGGCCTGCAGCTTAAACTTGATCCAAATGATTTAATTAAGGAGGTTCATGCTGAAGTTTGCATCCTTTTTCATGACTAATTTCACTTTTTTACAGGTTATTTCAGCAAAATGTATATATTTGCATTTAATAAACGAAAATCAATCTAATTACTAATTTAAAAACTTATATCTATGTTCAAGAATCATCCTAAAGGTCTGTTGGCAGCTGCTATCTCCAATATGGGCGAAAGGTTCGGCTACTACATCATGAATGCCGTACTGGTACTGTTCCTCTGCTCCAAATTCGGCCTGAGTGACGAAACCAGTTCCATTATCTACTCGGTCTTTTATTGTGGTATCTATGTACTGAGTTTGGTAGGCGGTATTATTGCCGATAGGACGCAAAACTATAAAGGAACAATCATGTCAGGATTGATAGTGATGTCATTGGGTTATGTCATTCTATCTATTCCTGTACTGTCTACTGCTGAAAATATTGGTTGGTTGCTTCCTTTGACTTGTGTCTCTTTGTTTTTCATTGCTTTCGGTAACGGACTTTTTAAAGGAAACTTACAGGCTATCGTAGGTCAGATGTACGACAATCTCGAAAAAGAAGCTGAGAAAAAAGGACCTGAAGCCTTGAAGTTGGCTAAGAGTCGTCGTGATTCTGGTTTTCAGATATTCTATGTATTCATCAATATTGGTGGTTTGATTGCACCTTTTGTTGCTCCCCTGCTTAGAGAATGGTGGTTGAAGGTTCATAGCATGATGTATAATGCTGATCTGCCTGCATTGTGCCATCAATATATTAAGGAAGGTGGAGATATGGCTTCCGATAATCTCTCTAATTTAAATGAACTGGTTGTCAAAGTGGGAGGTACGTTAACAACTGATTTGAGCGTTTTCTGTACCCAATATCTTGATGTATTTAATACAGGTATCCACTATTCATTTATAGCTTCGGTAGTAGCTATGCTTATTTCTCTTTTCATTTTCATTGCGTGTCGGAAGGTATTCCCTACACCGGGTAAGAAGGAAAAACAAGAATCAGTGACTTATACCCCTGCTGAGAAAGCAGCCATGGCAAAGGAGATAAAGCAACGTTTGTATGCACTGTTTGCTGTATTGGGTATCGTGATTTTCTTCTGGTTCTCATTCCATCAGAACGGACAGTCACTTTCACTTTTTGCCCGCGACTTCGTAGTAACCGATAGTATTGCACCCGAAATTTGGCAAGCTGTCAATCCGTTCTTTGTGATAGTACTTACCCCGCTCATAATGCTCTTCTTTGGTACACTTGCCCGTCGTGGTCAGCAAATTTCTACTCCTAAGAAGATTGCCATTGGTATGGGTATTGCAGGACTTGCTTTCTTATTCCTTACTATTTATTCGGCAATGCAAGGTTATCCTTCAGGTACTGAATTTAAGGCAATGGCGGATTCTGCTAAAGCAGGGTTGAAAGCCGGACCATGGGTATTGATAGTGGTTTATTTCTTCCTGACTGTAGCTGAACTTTTCATTTCACCATTGGGGCTTTCATTTGTTTCTAAGGTAGCTCCCAAACATATTCAGGGCTTGTGTCAAGGCTTGTGGCTGGGTGCAACAGCGATAGGAAATCTCTTCTTATTCCTTGGTCCTATGATGTATAATAAGATTCCTATCTGGCAGTGCTGGACTGTGTTCTTTGTTATTTGTCTTGTGTCAATGGGCGTTATGTTTGGCATGGTAAAATGGTTGGAACGAGTAACGGAATAATTAGAAGTTGAAAATTAAAAATTAAAAATTAAAGGCTGCGCAAGGTTCTCTTTTGAACTGCGCAGCCTTTAATTTTTAATTTTCAATTTCTAATTGATCTCCAGCCCCATTATAAAGTCATTCATATAATATCCGTTTCCTATCGGAAAATCCCCTTCCCTCAATTTTTTCATTCCCATACGTTCATAAAAATTTAGCGCTTTATTGTTACGGTTCACATTTAATTCCATCAAGCATGGACCGGGATGTACTTCCTTGATATATTTGACGGCTTCATGGAATAAGAAGCTACCGCAATGTGATCCTTGAAAGGAGGGGAGTACATATATTTTCTGTAAGTGAAATAGATCTTCACCTTGTTGTTGCACAGATACATAACCACACACTTCTTTGTCCTTGTATCCAATGAAATATACATGCCCTTCTTCTTCCATTTGCTTGCGGATGTTCTCTATGGAGTACATCCATTCCATCATGTAATCGTTTTGCTCCGGTGAAAGTATGTCCTTGTAAGTCTCCGGAAATATCTGCCATGCAAGTTTATGAATCAGCTCACAATCGGCTGTAGTTGCTTTTCTGATAGTTAACATAGTTCGTTGTATTTACAGTTTGGTTGCAAAGATACATTTTTCTCTTATATGTTATTCTCTCCCTTGGTGCTTTATTAATAAGGTGTGAGTAGGCAATAGTGTTAATTAAATAAAATATAAGGTACTTTGTATTGCATAGTACTAAGATAATACATATATTTGTGTCATACAAAGAAAAGCTCTATTTCAATCAGTTGCTATCTTTGCTATAAAATAGAAAATTGTCGAATCGTAAACCAATAAGAGATGGACGTAAATAATGTAAAGTCGCAAATGCGTAAGGGCATGTTAGAGTATTGCATCATGCTACTGCTTCACAAAGAACCGGCCTACGCTTCGGATATTATCCAGAAACTTAAAGAAGCCAAGCTGATTGTAGTGGAAGGAACGCTTTACCCGCTGCTCACTCGTCTGAAGAATGACGATCTGTTAAGTTACGAATGGATAGAGTCCACACAAGGACCACCACGTAAATATTACAAGCTCACCCCGAAAGGGGAAGTTTTTCTTGGAGAGTTGGAAATCTCCTGGCGTGAGTTGAATGAAACAGTGAATCATATAGCCAACTATTAGATTCAAGATATTAAAAACCTCGTATCAGTATAAATTTTAAAAACAAATAGCAATGAAAAAGACATTAACAGTAAATTTGGGCGGAACTGTTTTCCACATTGATGAAGACGCCTATCGCCTTTTGGATAACTATCTATGCAATCTGAAACTGCACTTTAGAAGACAAGCCGGTGCTGACGAGATTGTAAATGACATCGAACTTCGCATCTCTGAACTTTTTTTAGAGAAGCTGACTGCTGGCTCTCAAGTGATCACTATAACTGATGTAGAAGAAGTAATCAATCGTATGGGGAAACCTGAAGAGATGGAAACAGGTACGGAAGAGAATACTGCTTCCGGTGCCGGAAATACGAAGGGTGCCTCCGGTGAAGGTTATGGTTCCGGTTCCTGGAATAGTGATAATAATTCTTCTTATACTTCAACCCGTCGCCGTTTGTATCGCAATCCGGATGATAAAATGCTGGGTGGCGTGATAGGGGGGCTTAGTGTTTATTTAGGTTGGGATTCCACTTGGTTCCGTTTGGTTCTTGTTTTTTGCGCAATTTTTGGTTTCAAGTTCTTGATCCCTATCTATATCATTTGCTGGATAGTGATTCCCGAAGCTCGTACAGCAGCTGAGAAGTTGAACATGCGTGGTGAAGCTGTTACGGTAGAGAATATTGGAAAGACTGTAACTGATGGTTTTGAGAGAGTTACAAATAATGTAAACGACTATATGAAGTCTGATAAACCTCGTACTTCTATGCAAAGGACCGGTGATACGTTGTTAATGATTGTCGGTTGGTTCCTGAAGATTTGTCTGATTATTGTGGCTATCATTTGCAGTCCGGTACTGTTTGTTTTCGGTATTGTATTTGTGGCTTTGCTCTTTGCCGCTATTGCAGTTGCTATTGGTGGTGGGGCAGCGTTGATGTCTTGGTTCCCGGCTATTGATTTTGTATTACCTACATCTCCTTTGTCAGCCATCGTACTATATATTGCAGGTATCCTCGTAGTGGGTATTCCTCTGGTTAGCCTTGTTTTCGCAATCTTCCGTCCGGTGTTCAATTGGCAACCTATGGTATCTGGGTTGAAGTGGACATTGCTCATTCTGTGGATTGTTAGTGCTACCATCTTCTTTATCTGCTATACCATGCAAGGATTTACATTCCCGGAATTGCTGATGCGAGGGTAACAGATTGTTATTTTAGTTTTTCTGGGGGCTTGGAGATATTCTTTAAAATATCTCCAAGCTATTTTAATTAACCATAAATATAAATACTATGAATCGGACGCGTTTTTATTATCTTGACTTATTACGGGTTTTCCTTACTATGCTGGTGTTCTATCATCATTCTGCGGTTGCTTTCGGAGCTTCCGGTGGATGGTATTACATATCGAAGGAAACAACTACCGGCCTAACTCAAGGATTGCTCTCAGCATCTATGGGCATTGACCAATCCTATTTTATGAGTCTTTTCTTTTTTATCTCTGCCTATCTGATGCCCTTTTCTTTTGATCGTAAAGGAATGAAATCTTTTATATACGATCGTCTCAACCGTTTGGGTATTCCTCTTTTGATTTATAGTTTTCTAGTCAATCCTCTATTAATATATTGGATATATGGTGTATGGGGTAGACCGGGTTTTGGACCGATGTGGTTTGTATTTACACTGTTGATTTTTGAATTGAGTTATGCTGTTTATCGCCATTTCTGTACAAAGAGGTTGGTACTGAATTGGAAATATCCTGCAATAATGGGTATTCTTCTATTTATGCTAATGACGGGTGCCGCAGCATTCCTCATTCGGCTTTATGTTCCTGTAGGAAGTGAAGTTTTAGGATTGCAGCTGGGGTTCTTTCCTTTATATATAGGTATGTATTTGTTGGGAATTGTGGCGCATCGTAATCATTGGCTGGATAAAATCTGTGTGAAGAATGCACTTCCTTGGTTTCTTATAGCAATTCTTTGTGGCATTCCTTCTTTATTGATTGTAATGGGTAGTTTTTCAGAACAGATGGATTTATTCTCGGGTGGATGGAATTTGCAGGCTTTATTTTATGCCCTTTGGGAACCTGTCATGTGTGTGGGTATTTGCTATTTTCTGTTAGCATACGGGAAGGCTCATTGGAACAAACCGATGCCTTTGGTCCAGAAATTGTCCACTGATAGTTACGCGGCTTATTTTATTCATCCTGTTGTTGTGGTAGGTTGCATATTTGTTATGGAACTTTTGCCGGTCTCTCCATTGATACGATTGGCATTGGTTTGTGTGGTGGGCATTCCATGTTGTTTTATTGCGGCAAGAGGAGTGAGGTTAGTGCTGGGAACGGTTGGCGTGAAGATGTAACAAAAAAAGGGAGTTCGAAAAATTCGGAACTCCCTTTGTGTATAATCATCTCTGATTTATTTCTTCATCCTTAGTACTCTGATTCCTGTCCAGTTATCATTATTCTGTAGCATTTGTCCTAAAGCTACTTTGGAAACCACCACTTTCTTTTCTTTAGAAGAAGCATGCAGCAGACTCAGTTTGCCGTTTACATAGAAAGCAATACCCATATGAGCTACATCCAATCCCGGAGTATTCGTTGTAATAGCAATGATATCACCATTCTTTATCCAAGGCAGACCATTAAACGGTAGCTTATCTTTGGGAACATAATGAAATTCCTGACCATTCAATGACTTCTCGATCTCTTTCATTTTTGCTACATTCTCCGGAGATTTACTCAGCTGCTTGTACAGTTCCGGATGAGAAGACATGTAGGAAAGAGAAACTTTCTGGGTGTATGGGCTGTAAGCTGTTGTTACATCTTCCAGGAAACCGTTACGAACACCATTGTTTACCCAGTCTGCAATGTAATGCAGGCGTGAAGGATAACCGTTGATTTTTCCATCACGGTAGCGGATCTTCTGCAGATTGGTAGCAAAATCGCCTTCAGCTACCTGACCGTCTTCGGTAGGAGAGAGAGCCATAGCAAGAGTATATTCTACAAAGGTGGTGCAGTCTACTTCATCACAATTGATGATAAGTTCTTCTTCGCCATCGGTAACTTCCAACGTATGTGCTACGTAAGGAATATCCAGAAAATTTATTCCATTGTTCAGCATGGCGTTGTCTTTCTCATCTGTCTGAGCACTGACAGTAGCTACACAAAGCGCACTGAACAGGAGGGTAATCATTGTTTTCATTGTTCTTTCGTTTATTAATATAAATAAAAAAGGATGTCGCAAAAGTACGACATCCTTTTCATAAATCCTTAATTTGGACAGATTAAATTTAATATTGATAGATTAAATTTTTGTAATCCGCCTTTTTGTCAAATGGTACGATGGAGAAGCCGTATTCAATGGCATTTTCTACGCCGGGCCGAATCAGATACGGTTCGTGTGCTATAGCTCCCCAACTATTATCACCACCTACACCCATCATACGATAGTCGATAAACATATCTACCTGTTTCACGGGTTGTGGGTCGGTGAGGTGACGGTGATTCGTTTCGTTGGTACGTGGAGCACCATTGTCGATGGTTTCGCCGCTATCCAGACTTCCAAGCAGATAGTTGGAAGCATTCAGTTCAAACGTACGGTCGGCAATGAAGAGTAAACCGGCTTTTTGTTTAGTGGTGAGTGCACACCAGTAAATATCCGTACGATGCTCATTTTCTTGCGGACGGATGTACGGTTCGTACAAGTCCTTTATCGGAGTAGTATATTCTCCGATAAACTGGGAAGTGCGACGATCACGATAGTTCTCTTCCGGACCACGGCCGTAGTAAGTAAGGTCGTTTAATATTTCCGATAATTGCATGCGCAAACCTACACGGGGTATCATCGGAGTTTCCGTACCTTCGGCTACAAAGCGATTATCCACTTTGATAATACCATTGGCAAATACCTTATAGGTAATTTCCCACTGCGCATCTACCTGCGGAAAACGATAGGTAACTTTTACAATGGACTTGTCACCATCTTTAGAAACATTGAACGATTCTGCCTTAGGTGTCTGGTAACTGGCCTCGCGCCATGCTTTCAGGCGAGTGGGAAGTTTTGCTCCGTAATCATTATCGGTAGGTGCACGCCAGAAGAAAGGTTGCGGGCCCTGGCCGTTATGGATATACTCTTGTTTCTTATAGATATAAGAGGTCAGCAAGCCGCTTTGTTTATCAAATGTAGCCTTGAAATCATCACCGCTGAAAACAACCTGTGAAAAGACTTCATCTACTTTAGCGGGATCCATGCGTACCACTTCTTTCTTAAAGAACGGATGAACATAAGTTTGTTCACGTGCGATTACCGTACCAACCGGTAAGAAAGGTTCTGCATTACGTATGGTTGCATAGAACTCGATGCGTACATCTCCCGTAGTATTCTTTTCTTTAGGAATACCTTGTAGGAATGCACTGGTAGCCGTCTTGCCCGGAGCAGCATTGATATTGTCCATCTGACCTTTATAAATCTCTTTTCCATGATCGCGAACGACATAGTGGAAATCATATTTATTCAGATCAGTAAATGAGAAGTCGTTGCGTATCTGCACCGTGCAGGTTTGCGGATCGAACTTAATGAATTTAATGTTCTGATAAACCTTACCCATTTCAATAGTCTGGGGCTTTATACTGCGATCGGGATAAACTACACCATTGATGCAGAAGTTGCCATCGGAAGGAGTTCCGGTATCGCCGTAGTCACCACCATAATTCCAGTATTTGCGTCCGTCGCTGGTCTTGGCGGCAAAGCCTTGATCTACCCAGTCCCAGATGCAACCACCCTGCAATATCGGATATTTCTCAATCACATCCCAATAATCCTGGAAGTTGCCAAGACTGTTACCCATAGCATGAGCATATTCACACAGGATAAGCGGACGAGTCATTTCCTTATTCTGGGCATACTTTTCAATAGATTGGGGAGAAGAGTACATCGGACAGTAAATATCTGTATTCCATTCTAATCCGGCACGTTCGTACTGGATAGGACGGCTATCGAGCATCTTCAGCGTATTATAGGTAACGTAGAAGTTCAGTCCGTTTCCGGCTTCGTTACCCAATGACCAGATGATTACAGACGGATGATTCTTGTCGCGTTCGTACATGTTCATGGTACGGTCGAGGTGAGCATTCATGAATAACGGATTGTTACCCAAAGTACCACCTACATTGAGGTTATAACCCATACCGTGGCTTTCAATATTTGCTTCATCAATTACGTACATGCCATATTGGTCGCAAAGTTCGTAGAAGCGTTCCTGTTGCGGGTAGTGGCAAGTGCGTACGGTGTTCACATTATACTTTTTCCAGAGTTCGAAATCCTTAATCATAAGATCTTCCGGAACGTAATGTCCCGTGTATTCATTATGCTCGTGTACATTCACACCTTTTACAAGGATAGGCACGCCATTCACAAGCAGTTGCTTATCCTTAATCTCTATCGTACGGAAACCTACCTTGCAACTGGTAGCTTCTATTACTTCGCCATTGGTGCGCTTCAGGCTGATGACGAGTGTATAAAGATTAGGCGTTTCAGCTGTCCAATGCTTTACACCACGGAGGGTTTTCTTCGTGAATTCTACTTCATTCTGATCACCTTCCACACGGGTAGAGGATTGGGTCACTTGCTGATCCTGATCATCGAGTAAACGATAGGAAACTACATAAGGAGACTTTATATCACTTTCGTTCGTAAGCTTCACTTTCAGTTGCAGGATACCATCCTTGTAATAAGGATCCAGCGGAGTCTCTACCTTGAAGTCTGCAATATGGATTTTGGGCGTGGCATAGAGATAGATATCGCGCTCTATACCGCTGATGCGCCAGAAGTCCTGACATTCCAGATAATTGGCATCCGAGAAACGGTGTACTTGAATGGCAATCATATTCTTGCCTTTTTTTACCATGGCGGTAACGTTGAAGCGGGCAGGAGTTTTGGCATCCTTGCTCATACCTACAAACTTGCCATTCATGTAATAGAAAGCAGCACCGCGCACACCGTCTGCACTGAGGAAGATTTCTTTTCCATCCCAGTCATTACCTACAACGAAATCACGGCGATACGTACCTGTCGGATTCCAGTCTTTGGGTACATAAGGCGGATTAGGCTTGTCCCAGTAAGGTTCGTACCCCTTAGAACAGAACTCGTAAGGCTGATTGACGTAGATCGGAGTACCGAAGCCCTGCAATTCCCAGTTACCCGGCACATTGATGTCCGGCCAACGGTTCACCTCAGTACGCACGTTCATGAAGTCTGTGGGACGGTCGGCAAAGTTTTCCACATAGTTGAACTTCCATTTCCCGTTGAGGGATAGGCGGCTGGCTCCGTTCGTCCGGTCGTTGACGATAGCATCTTCTTCGGTGGCATAAGAAGTGAATGTACTCCGGGGAGCCTCCTTGTTGATACTGGTCAACTTCGGATTGGTCAACTGGTCGTAACGGTCTTCCTGTGCCTGAAGGGCGAGGGGTAGTAATACGAGACAGGTGATAAAAGTCAATTTTTTCATGAGTTGATATATTAATTATTTTTCTCGAATTTCACCCCGTCACGCAACCACTTCTCCAGTTCTTCTGTCCACTGGCGTTTGTAAGTGAAGTTATCACGGAAGCCCCAGCCATGTCCGCCAATGGGGTAGATGTGCATGGAAACGGGAACTTTTTGTTGGTTGAGAGCAAGGAAGTAGCCGATACTATTCATGGGCGGCACAGCGCCATCATCAGCAGAAAGTACGATGAAAGCTTGTGGAGAGCGGGGAGATACACGACGTTCCAGAGAATACGCATCTTCCAGTTCCTTGGTCGGGTTATCACCAAGAAGGTTCTTGCGTGAACCTCCATGAGTAATACCCGGTACCATCGAGATTACCGGATAAAGTAATATCTGAAAGTCCGGACGCGTTTCATCACTACTGTAAAGTGTAGAGAGAGAAGCAGCCAGGTGTCCGCCTGCCGATGCTCCCATAACGCCTACCTGATTCGGATTGATACCCCATTCTTTTGCATGTTGGCGAATAATGCGGATAGCCTGTTCTGCATCTGAGAGGGGCACTTCGCGGTTCCCGTTCGGCATACGATATTTCAGAACGGCATACGTGATTCCCTGTGTGTTGAACCAGGATGCCATGTCGTGGCCTTCGTGATTCATTGCCAGGCGGGCATATCCGCCGCCCGGACACATCAAGATAGTCATGCCGTTTGGCTTTGCCGGACGATAAACCGTGATTGTAGGATTAACGACATTGGCCACACGGCCGCCGTTCAAATCTTCCTGATCTCCTGTCAGGCCATTCGTATTAGGAGCACCGTTGGGCCACAAGGGTATCTCAACGGGCTTCTGAGCAGATAGCAGAGTTGACATAAACAGTGCTGTAATGAATAAAATTGTTTTCATTGTATTTCTATTATTTGGTTTTCATCGAAGCCTTGATGAAGTAAATGATCAGCAATGCATAAGCACCCAATGCCAGTACTTCTGACCACGTATTGTTTACCCAGGCATCATTCACCAGGTTGATACCTCCGAAACGCATTGCTGCACTGACTACGCCCATAAGCGCACCACCGGCAATGAAACCGGATGCCAGCAACGTACCCTTTTCGCCACGTTCTGCATTGAGAACAGCATCTTTGCTACGGCTGGTTACGTACCAGTTCACAGCACCACCCACAACGAGAGGAATGTTCAGTTGTAACGGAATAAACATACCCAATGCAAATGCCAATGCGGGAATTTTGAATGCATTCAGTACGATAGCAAGTACTGCACCAATGCCGTAAAGCAACCAGGGAGCACCCACGCCATTCATTAACGGTTCGATAACTGCCGCCATTGCATTAGCTTGCGGAGCAGCCAATTGTCCGCTGGTAAATCCGTATGTCTTATTCAGGATAATCATTACACCACCTACGGTTGCAGCTGAAACAATCGTTCCGAGGAACTTCCAGGCTTCCTGTTTGGCAGGTGTACTACCCAACCAATAACCGATTTTCAAGTCAGTAATGAAACCACCTGCCATAGACAGTGCCGTACACACAACGCCACCCATTACCAATGCGGCTACCATTCCCTCCGGACCTTTCAAGCCAACAGATACCATCACTACCGATGCCAGAATCAATGTCATCAGCGTCATGCCGGAAACCGGGTTCGTTCCTACGATTGCAATGGCATTGGCAGCCACAGTCGTAAACAGGAAAGCGATACCTGCCACCAACAGAATAGCTACCACAGTATGCAGCAGACTGCCTTGCATCACATCGAAGTAGAAGAATAAGAATACCAGTAACAGCGTTATAATAGAACCGATAGCAATAATCTTCATAGAAATATCGCGCTGAGTACGCTTCATGCTGGCTTCTACATTGGATTTTCCACCCATCTCCTTAGCTGCCAGTCCTACAGCACTCTTGATAATGCCCCATGACTTGATGATACCGATGATACCTGCCATAGCGATACCGCCGATACCGATGCTCTTTGCATAATAATTGAAAATTTCTTCGGGAGCCATGCTGCCTACGGTAGCCACAATTGACGGATTCCACTGGTTCAGCACGCTGTCACCCCAGATCATGGACATTCCCGGAATGATAATCCACCATACAGCCAGTGAACCGGCACAGATGATGGAAGCATATTTCAGACCTACAATATAGCCCAAACCGAGTACAGCCGCACCTGTATTCACTTTGAATACCAGTTTTGCTTTATCAGCCAGCATCTCACCAAAGCCGCATACACGTGTGGTGAAATTTTCGTTCCACCAGCCGAATGTGGCAACGATGAAGTCATATAAACCTCCAATAATACCTGCCAGCAACAACGGTTTGGCCTGGCTTCCGCCTTTCTCGCCCGATACCAGTACCTGTGTGGTAGCTGTTGCTTCGGGGAAAGGATACTTGCCATGCATATCACTTACAAAATATTTGCGGAACGGAATGAGGAAGAGAATACCCAACACACCTCCCAACAGAGAACTGATGAATACCTGGGTGAAAGTAACTGTGATTTCTTCCGGATAAGTTTCTTGTAGAATGTATAAGGCGGGCAGGGTAAAGATGGCACCTGCCACGATAACGCCGGAACTGGCGCCGATGGATTGGATAATGACATTTTCTCCTAACGCATTCTTACGTTTGGCTGCGCCTGATACGCCCACGGCAATAATTGCAATAGGAATGGCTGCTTCGAACACTTGTCCTACTTTCAATCCCAGATAGGCTGCCGCAGCCGAAAAGAGGATAGCCATAGCGATACCCCATAATACAGACCAAAGGTTAACTTCCGGGTACTTCTTGTCAGGGCTCATCAACGGGTTGTAGACTTCGCCCGGTTTCAGTTCACGGAATGCATTTTCCGGCAGACCGGTCAATTTCTCTTCTTCTTGTTTCATAGTTTCTTAATTGCTTTTATGTTTTATAGTTATTATGTCGTCAATTAATTGTTTATTTTATCCAAATCAGCTTCAAAGAAAGCAAAAAAAAAGGAGAATTGAAAAATTCTCCTTTATTCTTATATATAAAGATGCTTATTTTGCATCTTTCGGTGTCATATCTCCTTCTACAAAGAGTCGCATCATTTCTGTTTTGGCATTCGTGCGCAAAGTGATGGACTTTTTGAAGTGTCCCGGATACTTACCTGTTCCGTTGTAAGTAATCTTAACGGTTCCGGTTTTGCCCGGCAATACGGGTTCCTGGGTATATTCGGGAACTGTACATCCACAGGAAGCTACGGCTTGATGTATAACTAGCGGAGCATCGCCCACATTGGTGAATGTGAATACACAACTTACTACCGGATCATTTTCAGAAAACGTACCGAAGTTATGTGAGGTCTTATCAAACTTAATATCAGCTTTCCCCTGTGCCGAAACGTAACCAATGCTCAGTACGAGCATAAACATATACAATGTAAGTCTTTTCATGTCTATAAATCTTTTGTATTACACGGTGGGCAAAGGTAAGGCATTTTTGTGAAAATTAATCCAATGATGTGCGAAATAGTATTAAATACGCCTCAGAAAGTGCTGTGGCGTATGATTAATAATGAAAAATAAGGGAAAGAGAGTACCGAAATCAGCTCTGTATCATGCAGATATTTCTCTTTTCCCGTGCCTATATTCTCGAAATAATGATAGTTATATTCGGGATGGAGATGGATGCAACGGTGAATTTCTTCGGTACATTGAGAAAGTTTCATGATGACAATGGTAGTCTTTTCCTCCATATATTTCTCTATTTCTTCGGCGGTAATGATACCGGGAATGACGGTCAGACGTTCCTCCTGGCTGGCAATGTGAAGTCCTGCACAAGCACCTGCTGCAATGAAGGCGGGGATACCGGCAATGTGTTGCACAGGAATATTGTCGGCTTGTAGTTTCTCAAAGATATAGTGTACCGAAGAATAGAAACCTGCGTCTCCTTCGGCAACGATGCAGACTTTTTTATTTTCTTTATGAAGAAGGGAAGCTTCGCTATATACTTTATCATAAGCTGCGAAAGCCTGTTCCCGGTTCTTACTCATAGGCAATGCAAAGCGGGAGAGGGTGGTATCTGGAATATCCAGTGCATGTAGTATGTCGGCAGCACGCGAGAATATCCGTCCGTTTGTAGTGCGAGTTTCAGGACAAAAGATACAATCGGCACTTTGCAGGGCTTTCAAGCCTTTCAGGGTGATAAGTTCCGGTTCGCCGGGACCGAGGGATACGAATATGACGGGGTTGGACATTTTGTTAGTGATTAATGGTTAGTGTTTAGTGATAAGCACCCCCCATAATAATTTTTATGGGGAGTGCAAAATTGGGGATTTTCTGAATATAAAACAAAATAAAACCCGATTTCTTGTTTATCTACCTTTTCTTGCTTACTAAAGTCAAACGCTCTGGTGCAACGCTACTTTTTAATGAACCGAATGCAATAATAGCCTGCTTGCCAACCTGATGCTATCAATATACTTGTCTGCCGATCAATGAAGCAAATGACCTGTACCAGAAAAGGTTAGCATGTAAAGTCTGAAAACTGTTGGAAAAAACGGTTGAAAGACTTGATTTCGACTTCCTGATGTAGTATATTTGTAGGGCTTTGGAGAGAACATAACTTTAATAGTAAACCTAAAAAACTTGGCAAATGACAAAATCTAATTTTTCTTTCCCGGACTTTGGCGGATATGTATTATTGCTGCCGGTTCTCTTGTTTTAGTAATATAATTTAATCATTGGGGATTAGGGAAATCCATTTCCGGAATAATAACATGCGAAAAACGATAAAGGCGATACTTCCTTGATAAGGATTATCGCCTTTTTTGTTGATATTTATCGTTCTTTAGCTTATTAGTATGGCTTTTACGTTTTTAATAAACGTTGGGTACATTTTTTAAAAACGTTTCTGTTATTCTTTAAAAACGCTGTTTACGGTTATTAATAGGGTGCTTGTTTTTGTTTCGATTTATTGTTGATGATGAACTTAAAATAAAGTTCCCTTCTTTTGCAAGTAGCTACTAAATTCTGTATTTATGTCGTGTTTCTAAATTTAATAAAAATAAAAAATGTGACAAGCTTGAAATTAAAAGGCTATGTGTTCAACTGGAAAATGGAAAACAGGGATACCGGTAATTGGCGATGGCTTACTATGTCCGTGAACTTCTAATTATGCGGATTTTATTAGGAAAATATTTATTGATGTTGTACCTTTGCCAGTGAACCGATGTACAAAAAAGGAGGATAGACATGATGCCGCAACAACGACTTTACCCCATAGGAATACAGACTTTCTCGGAAATCCGCAGAAAGAATTACCTGTATATTGACAAGACGGAATATATGTATCGCATGACGCATTCCGATTCTAAATACCTATTCCTGAGCCGTCCGCGCCGTTTTGGCAAATCATTGCTGGTGTCTACGCTTCATAGCTATTTTGATGGGCAGAAAGATTTGTTCGAAGGATTGGCTATCGAGAAGCTGGAGGCGGAATGGACGCAATATCCGGTGCTGCATTTTGACATGAGTACGGCCAAACATCTGAATAGAGAAGATTTAGAATTGGAGTTGAGTCAGAAGCTCTCGATTTATGAAGAAATATATGGAGTGGGAAAAGCGGATGAAATAAAACCCAACCAACGTCTGTACGGCTTGATACAACGTGCTTTTGAGCAGACCGGTCGGCAGGTTGTCGTCCTTATCGACGAATACGACGCTCCCCTTCTCGATGTGGTTCACGAAGAGAGGAATCTGCCTGTTCTGCGGAATGTGATGCGTAACTTCTACAGCCCGCTGAAAGCCTGTGATCCCTATTTGCGCTATGTCTTCCTGACCGGTATCACAAAGTTCTCCCAGTTGACCATTTTCAGTGAGCTGAATAATATCAAAAATGTCAGCATGGATAGTTCGTATTCCGCTATTTGCGGCATTACGGAAGAAGAGATGTTGACACAGATGGATAGTGACATCGATTGGCTGGCCACACGCATGGAACTGCCCCGCGAGCAAGCTCTTGCACAGTTGAAGCGCAATTATGACGGTTATCATTTCACCTGGCCGTCGCCCGATATTTATAATCCCTTCAGCTTGTTGAATGCCTTTGCCGACGGTAAAATGGACTCTTACTGGTTCGGTAGCGGCACGCCCACCTATCTGATTGAAATGCTGAATAAATTTGATGTTCTTCCTTCCACAATAGGGGGTGAAGAGGTTCTTCCTTCTGATTTTGACGCTCCCACGGAACGAATGGAAAACGCCACTCCGTTGCTTTATCAAAGTGGCTATGTCACCATCAAAAATCACGATAAGGAGACTGATCTTTATTTGCTCGATATGCCCAATCAGGAAGTTCGTATCGGCCTGATGCGCAGCTTGCTGCCCAATTATGTGGAACGGTACACGCAGAACGCCAACACGATGATAGCCAAGATGTCGGTTCCCATTCGTAACGGGCGGATGGACGAGGCCTTGCAGATGTTGCAAACATTTCTTTCTACTATTCCGCAGTGCGACAACACGAATTATGAAGGACATTATCAGCAGATGTTCTACATCATTTTCAGCCTTCTTGGCTATTATGTGGATGTGGAAGTGCGTACACCTCGCGGTCGCGTAGATATAGTGCTTCGTACACAGACTACGCTCTATGTGATGGAGTTAAAGCTGGACCGAAGTGCAGAGGTCGCCATGAATCAGATAAATCTGAAGAATTATCCCGAACGCTTTGCATTATGTGGATTGCCGGTAGTGAAAGTAGGCATTAATTTCGATGGCGAACGAAAGACACTGAAGGACTGGAAAATAGAGGAAACTATTTAAATTCTTCTCACTTTTTGAAATCATATCATGATAGATTATCAATTAAATACCCGCCTGAACGGGAACTTGGCAATGACCTTTTGTTTCCACGAAAATAAAGCACTGCAACAGGATACTACTTTATATAAGTTCATTTGGGTGCGGAGTGGAAATTTGACTCTGGAGATAGACCATATTCCCATACAGCTGGAACAGGATGAAATCATAAGTCTTACTCCTTTGCAGCATATTGAAATTAAATCGGTGGAGGGAGAGTACCTCACTTTCCTGTTCAACAGCAATTTCTACTGTATATTCGGTCATGATGACGAAGTATCCTGTAACGGTTTCCTTTTTCATGGTTCTTCCCAAGTGATGAAACTGAAACTTTCGCCGGAACAATCCGCCAACCTGAATGACATTATTCGTATCTTCCGGCAGGAGTCCGCCGTTCGCGATAATCTGCAAGAGGAAATGTTACGTATCATTCTCAAACGTTTTATTATCACCTGCACCCGCATTGCCCGTGAAAAGTGTGGCGTCACGCCGGAACAGGAAAAAGCCTTTGATATCGTCCGCCGTTTTTATATTCTGGTTGACCAGCACTTCCGCGAAAAGAAGCAGGTACAGGATTATGCCGACCTGTTATTCCGTTCCCCAAAGACACTCTCCAATTTGTTTGCCTCCTGCGGAGTACCTTCCCCGCTACGCATTATCCATGAACGGATAGAGTCGGAGGCCAAGAGATTACTGCTCTATACCCCTAAAAGCGCCAAGGAAATCAGCGAACTGCTGGGTTTCGAGGATTTGTCCACTTTCAGCCGTTTTTTCAAGAAAATGACCGGTGAAAGTGTATCCGATTTCCGTAAATTGAACACAACGGGAAATATTGCCAACTGATACGGCAGAATTGCCATTTCAAGCTCCGACATAAACCCCGATTTTTGCATCAGAAAAACAAAACAATTCATTAATGCAATAATCGTATGGAAACAAAATTAAAATCTATGTTCGTAGCAGCCCTGACACTGGCTGCATCTACTCAAAAGTTAGGTATCAATCTTATCCGTGTATCAATTCTTATTATTTTCGTTTGGATCGGCGGGTTGAAGTTCTGGAATTATGAAGCGGAAGGCATCGTACCTTTTGTGGCAAACAGCCCTTTTATGAGCTTCTTCTATACACACGATGCTCCCGACTATAAAGAGTATAAGCTGAAAGAAGGAGAATTTGATACCGTGAAGCATGAGTGGCACAAGGAGAATAATACGTATGGTTTTTCTCACGGATTGGGTATTCTTATTATGAGCATCGGTATCCTTACATTCCTCGGCATCTTTTGGCCGAAAGTAGGACTGGTAGGTGCGGGACTTGCTATTATCATGACTCTCGGAACGCTTTCTTTCCTTGTCACCACACCCGAAGTATGGGTGCCTAATCTGGGCAGTGGCGAGTTCGGCTTTCCTTTATTGACCGGTGCAGGAAGATTAGTTATAAAAGATACAGCCATTTTGGCCGGCGCAATTGTTATATTAGCAGACAGTGCGAAGAGCGTACTGGAACAATTAAAAAAATAGAGATATGAAAAAGTATGATGCCATTATCATTGGTTTCGGCAAGGGTGGGAAGACCCTGGCTGCCGAATTTGCAAAACGTCAGAAGACGGTTGCCATAGTAGAACGTTCGGATCGCATGTATGGAGGCACGTGTATCAACATCGGCTGTATTCCTACAAAGACGTTGGTACATCTGGCTAAGGAAACTCCGGTAAAGGCTACGTGGGAAGAGAAGAAGGACTATTATCGTCAGGCCATTGGTCGTAAAGAAGAGGTGACTTCCTTCCTGCGGAATAAGAATTATCATAATCTGGCTGATAATCCTAATGTGACTGTGTATACAGGTGTCGGATCGTTTGTCGGTCCTGATGTGGTAGAAGTGCGGACGGAGACGGAAGTAATTGAATTGCAGTCTTCTCAGATTTTTATAAATACCGGTGCGGAAACCATCGTACCACCTATTGATGGAATAAAAGAGAATCCCTGCGTATACACCAGCACTTCCATCATGGAACTGGAAGAACTTCCCGAACGACTCGTGATTGTGGGTGGAGGTTATATCGGCCTGGAATTTGCTTCCATGTATGCCTCTTTCGGTTCGAAGGTGACGGTACTCGAAGGGTATCCGGAACTGATTGGGCGCGAAGACAGGGATATTGCCGCCAGCGTACAGACCGTGTTGGAAAAGAAAGGCATTGTTTTCCATCTCAACGCGAAAGTACAATCCGTGGACGGTGCAACAGTGATCTATGAGGATGCTGCAACTCATGAAATCCATCACCTGGAAGGAGATGCTATCTTATTGGCAACAGGGCGTCGTCCGAACACCTCGGGACTGAACCTGGAAGTTGCCGGCGTGAAAGTGAATGAACGGGGGGCCATTATTGTAGATGAATGGCTGCGTACTACTAATCCGGCCATCCGTGCCATTGGCGACGTAAAAGGCGGATTACAATTCACCTATATTTCATTGGACGATTACCGCATTATCCGTGAGGATTTATTTGGTGCAGGAGAACGGCGTACAGATGACCGTGAGCCTGTGAGTTATTCGGTATTTATGGACCCTCCTTTGGCACGTGTGGGGTTGAGTGAGACGGAAGCCCGTAAGAAAGGACTGAACATAAAGGTGAATACACTTCCCGTAGCAGCCATTCCGCGGGCACGTACTTTAGGCGAGACTGACGGATTGTTTAAGGTAGTAGTGGATGCCGATACAAATAAGATTCTGGGCTGCTCCCTGTTCGGACCGGAAACAAGTGAGATCATTAATATCGTATCTATTGTAATGAAAACGGGACAGGAATATACTTTCTTGCGTGATTATATATTTACACATCCCAGCATGAGCGAAGCATTGAATGATCTGATGAATTTTTAGACATTCTTATATAAGAGGTGTTCGGGCACAAATTCGGTTAAATTGCAGGACGGGTATTTGCGTATCTCCCCAAAAATGACGAATATTGTGCTCGAATTCTATACCTTTTTATTGTCATGAAGCGAACTACTGCAATAACTGTCTCCCTTTTAAGTATTTTATGTGTGGCTTGTGGCCCGAAAAACAAACAAAACTCTACTGATTTACAGGCTACCACAGCCTCCGTATCAGCCACAGACTCTATTTATCCGGTTTATGCCCAAGGGTTTGAAGTGAAATATCTCCCCAATCATGTTCGCTTGGTGGACTTGCGCGATCCTCAAAATGAAAGTAGTAATACTTTCCATTATGCATTGGTGCCCCGGGGAACAAAACCCGAAGGGATTCCTTCTGATTATACGGTGATTGAAACACCGGTACGCAGTGCCATTTGCATGACTTCTTTACAATTATCCAATTTCATCAAACTGGAAGCCTGCGATAAGGTGGTGGGTATAACCAGTACACGCCATTTGTTCAACAAAGAGATGAATGAGCGCCTGAAATCGGGTAAGACTGTCAAAATAGGAATTGAAGGTAACTTTGATAATGAAGTGATCATGAGTGTGAATCCGGATGTCATTTTTATCTCCCCTTTCAAGCGTGGCGGATATGATACGATGCGTGAAATCGGCATACCTTTGGTTCCGCACCTGGGATATAAGGAAATGACTCCGCTGGGACAGGCGGAATGGATTAAATTCATCGGCTTGTTTATTGGACAGGAAGAGGAGGCAAATGAAAAATTTGCTGCAATAGAAAAGCATTATAACGACCTGAAACAACTGGCTGCTGATGTGAAGAAGCGTCCGATAGTATTCAGCGGTGAGATACGTGGAGGAAACTGGTATGCAGTAGGCGGTAAGAGCTTCCTGGCCGAACTGTTCCGTGATGCGGGAGCCGATTACTTCTTGAAGGACGATCCCCGTTCCGGTGGCGTTACACTGGATTTTGAAACAGTATACAGCCAGGCGGAGAGTGCCGATTACTGGCGTATTGTGAATAGTTACGACGGTACATTCTCTTATGACGCTTTGAAATCCCTTGATCCCCGTTATGCCGACTTCCGTGCATTCCGTGACAAAGGCGTTATTTATTGCAATATGCGCGAGCAACCTTTCTACGAAAGTATGCCGATGGAACCGGAAATAGTACTGGAAGATCTGATCCATGCGTTCCACCCCAATTTATTACCTGATTACCAACCGAAATACTACGCACGTTTGCAATGAAAAGACCGACACTGCTCCTGATGTTGGTGATACTGGCATCCATATTCCTGTTTTTTCTGCTGAACCTGCTGTTAGGCTCTGTCCATATTCCTTTTCGTTCCGTCTGGAACATCTTATGGGGGAATACGGATGAGTCCATTATCTGGCAGAATATCATTTGGAAATCCCGTGTGCCGCAGGCATTGACGGCATTGGTGGCGGGAGCGGGGCTATCGGTGAGTGGTTTGCAGATGCAGACGGTTTTCCGGAATCCGCTGGCAGGACCGTCCGTATTGGGTATTAGTTCGGGTGCCAGTCTGGGAGTAGCCTGTGTGGTATTGCTATCGGGAGCGATGGGCGGTGTGGCGTTGAGCAAGCTCGGATATATGGGAGAAGTGGCGTTGTCCATTGCAGCTATTATCGGAGCACTGTCCGTGATGGCGCTTATCGTATACGTTTCACAGAAAGTAAAGGGAAATGTGACGCTGCTGATTATCGGTGTGATGATTGGTTATGTGGCAAGTGCCATTATCGGCGTATTGAAATATTTCAGTGTGGAGGAAGATATTCGTGCATACGTCATTTGGGGACTGGGTAGTTTTGCCCGTGTGTCGGGGGATCAGATGATACTGTTTGTCTGTATCATGGCGGTCTTGTTGCCACTCTCGTTTTTGCTGATAAAGACAATGAACCTGTTGCTGCTGGGCGATGGGTATGCACGGAATCTGGGGTTGAACATCAAGCGGGCACGCCTGTTGGTGATCTCCTGTTCAGGTGTACTGGTAGCAATTGTGACGGCATATTGCGGTCCGATTATGTTTATCGGTCTGGCTGTTCCCCATCTTTGCCGGGCTATATTCCATACATCTGACCATCGGATACTGATGCCTGCCACATTGCTGGTAGGGGCTTCGTTGGCGTTGGTGTGCAACCTCATAGCCCGCATGCCGGGATTTGAAGGAGCTTTACCGGTGAATTCGGTGACAGCTTTGGTAGGTGCTCCGGTGGTGGCATCCGTGCTCTTCAGGAAGCGCAAAGGAGAACTGGAAGAATAATTGAGAATTGAAAATAAAGAGGTCTTGAAACAGGAAACTATACATATTGAGAAACTATCCATTGGCTATCCCGGTAAAGGAGATGTGAAAGTTGTGGCAAGCGATATTTGTGCCGGAATCAATAGCGGGGAGTTGACCTGTCTGCTGGGTGCAAATGGGGTAGGGAAGTCTACATTGTTGCGTACACTTTCTGCATTTCAACCGAAGTTATCCGGTGAAATACGTATACAGGGAAAAGAGATTGGCTCTTATACGGACAAACAGCTTTCAAAAGTGATCAGTGTAGTCCTGACTGAAAAGTGCGACATCCGCAATATGACTTCTGTGGAACTTATCGGTTTGGGACGCAGTCCATATACCGGTTTCTGGGGAACACTCTCCAAAGAAGATAAGGAGGTAGTGGATCATGCTATCAACCTGGTCGGAATATCTCACCTGGCACATCGCATGGTACATACACTGAGTGATGGCGAACGACAAAAAGTGATGATTGCCAAGGCACTGGCTCAGGAAACTCCGGTGATTTTCCTGGACGAACCTACTGCCTTCCTTGATTTCCCGAGTAAAGTGGAAATGATGCAATTGCTCCATCAGTTGAGCCGGCAGACGGATAAGACTATTTTCCTGTCTACCCATGACCTGGAACTTGCCTTGCAGATTGCGGATAAAATCTGGTTGATGGATAAGGTGAACGGGGTGACTATCGGAACTCCCGAAGACCTTTCACTGGATGGAACCCTCAGTAGTTTCTTTGCCCGTAAAGGAATTGTGTTTGATCTGGAGACAGGATTATTCCGAGTGAACAATGAGTATACTTCCCAGATCCGTATTGTCGGGCATGGACAAAAATATGCTATGGTGCGGAAAGCTTTGCAAAGAAATGGTATTCTGGCAAACCGAAACGTGGAGTCGGACGTTTATATTGAAACGGGAGATTTGAAAGGGGACGGTACTTTTGTACTGCACCCCGTAAACGGCGAAGCGGTGACTGTGCAAACCATTGATGAACTGCTTGCAGAGATTGTGAAAATTTTATGAGACATTCGACAAAAGATAATTATCTCTATCTGACTACCACCCCAGTGCCCCGTCTGATAGTATCATTGGCTGTACCTACGATTATCAGTATGTTGGTTACGTCATTCTATAATATGGCGGATACGTACTTTGTGGGAAAGATCAATACCCAGTCGACGGCGGCTGTAGGTATTGTGTTCTCGGTCATGTCCATTATTCAGGCGGTGGGCTTTTTCTTCGGGCATGGTTCGGGGAACTATATTTCGCGGAAACTCGGTGCGCAGGAGACTGGGAATGCAGAGAAGATGGCGGCTACCGGTTTCTTCTGGGCGTTGTTTATGGGTATATTTCTGGCAGTGGTAGGACTTATCTTCCTTACCCCGTTGTCGCTTGCATTGGGTTCTACACCTACTATCCTGCCTTATACGGAGAAATATCTGGGCATCATATTGCTGGGTGCACCTTTCATGACGGCTTCATTAGTACTGAACAATCAGATTCGTTTCCAGGGAAATGCAGCGTATGCGATGGTAGGAATCGTATCGGGTGCGGTGATTAATGTGATACTGGACCCTATTCTGATTTTTGTCTTCGATATGGGGATATCGGGTGCTGCATTGGCTACGGTCATCAGTCAGATATGTAGTTTCTCCCTGTTGTTGTATATGTGCAGAAAGGGGGGCAATATCCGTATCCGTTTCAGGAACTTCACGCCTTCACTGGCTTTCATAAAGGAAATTATTGGAGGTGGTACTCCTTCGCTTGCCCGTCAGGGATTGGCGAGTGTAGCTACTATTTTGCTGAATGTGGCTGCCGGGGCTTATGGAGATGCGGCTATTGCGGGCATGTCTATTGTTACACGTATCGCAATGTTCATTAATGCTTTCCTGATAGGCTTCGGACAAGGTTTCCAGCCGGTATGCGGTTTCAATTACGGTGCAGGGTTGTATGCGCGTGTCCGTCAAGGATTCTGGTTTTGTGTAAAGGTGGGATTCATCTTCTTGCTGGTGTGCGCGCTGGCAGGCATGGGATTTGCAGAAGAGATTGTTTCTTTGTTCCGTAAGGGAGACCCGGATGTAATTGCAGTAGGGGCTGCCGCTTTGCGTTGGCAGTTCATTACTTTTCCGTTGGGTTCATGGATTGTGATGAGCAATATGATGTTACAGACGATTCGTAAACCGGTAAAGGCTACCATTATTTCTTCTGCCCGCCAAGGATTGTTCTTTATTCCGCTGATTTTTATTCTGCCTCACTATCTGGGGTTGCAGGGTGTGGAAATGTGTCAGGCCGTTGCTGACCTTCTGACGTTCATTCTTGCCATACCGTTGACATGCAGTGTACTGAATGAAATGAAACGAAAGCAGGTGGAGCAGTTGTAAATCAGAACCGGTATCCTACGGTGAAGAACGAAGCGAGATTCTTGGGAGAGAATTTCTCGATGCCGGATGATTGCAATAGGTTATCCAGCTGGTCGTTTACCTTGATCATTCCTAATTGAAGCTCTGCTCCGAATATGAATTTGTGATATTCGATGTTGAGGCCGAACATAAGGCCGGCGTCAAAGCGTTTGTTTCCCATTTTGTCATCTATCCGGTTACCGAAAGTATCTATGCGGAATCTGTAGCTTCTGTTAGGATTGTATTCACTGCTGTAATCATATTCCTCCATCTCGCCGGATGTCTTTCCGCCTACGCCATAGGCAATATACGGACCGGCACTCAAGGAAGCACTGTAATTCTTTCCAAGGTTGAGGCGGGCGGCCATCATGATGGGGAGCTGGATATACAACTCGTTCATGTTCACTTTGCCTACATATTCCACTTCTTCACGGGCACCTATCGATACGAAGTTCAGTGATGGTTGAACCACCCATGTGCGGTTGATCTCATAGTTCATGCTGACACCTACTTTGTAGGCGATGCGTGTATCACTTTCTACATTTTCTCCATAGAAGTTGGAGGTACCGACTCCGGCTTTTACCTGAAAGGAGATAGGGGATTGGGCACTTGCTCCCAATGCTATGATTGCAAAGAAAATAGTGAGAATAGTCTGTTTCATTACTTGAACCTTGTAAGGGGTTGATGTTTATTTGCTCGCAAAGATATAAATTATATGATTACATACAATTATGTAGTCGGATTATCATTTAATAGAATTTCCTGATCAGCCAATCTACCAGACTAAACGGCAGCATAGGCTTGATGCGTGCAAAGAATACTTGTTCCCATGGACCGACCTTTGTGCGGAAAGCAGGGCGGCGGCTATTTACCAGTTTGCAGATTGCTTTGCCTAACTTTTCCGGTCGGCAACCATTGTTTTCAGACAACTCTACATTTCGCATGGCTTTTGCAAAACTCTCCCCATATTGCGCATGGGAGAGGGAAGTCTGGCTCACTTGCCGCTGCGCTGTGAAACCTGTCTGGAAATCTCCCGGTTCGACTACGCAAACTTGTATACCCAGTGGCTTAACTTCCTGATAAAGCGCTTCACTATACCCTTCAATCGCAAACTTGGACGCACTGTAAAAAGCCTGAAAGGGAACGGCAAGGACGCCTGCAATGGAACTGATATTTATGATTCGTCCGTGTCCGGCTTCGCGCATGAAAGGCAGTACTGCTGCACACATACGGACAGCACCCGTGAAATTCGTATTCATTTGACGTTGTATCTCTTCTTCGGTAGTGAGTTCGATAGCTCCGCTGATACCCATCCCGGCATTGTTGACAAGTACATCGATGCTACCTTGCTCTTCCTGGATAGTAGATATAGCATTGGCTACCGATGCAGGATCAGTAATATCTAATTGCAACATTTTGAAGCCGGGATTATCGGATACTGCTTTCCGACTGGAGCCATAAACGATATGTCCTTGTGCAGCCAACTGCGTAGCAATGACTCTTCCGAAACCGGAAGAAGCACCGGTGACGAGGATTATTTGAGGGTGTTTCATATTTGAGGTTTTTAATTTAAGTTTCGCATATAGCCTGAAGGGCTTTCATTATATAGCGTAAGATTTCAGCCTGATAGACTACATGTAAAACTTGTTTTTTTATTCTATGTAATTATTTTCCCTTCTTCGCTAATGAGCAGAATCGTCAGTTCTCCTTCAGGTAGCAACGGGTCACAATATTGATGGCACAGTTCGAGCAAATGGGAGCAAAAGGCTTGCAAATCTTTAGCAGAGAGCAATGTCCATAACTCACGGGCTAAAGTTATCTTTTCGATAACTGCAAGTGTTTCCCCGCCGCATCCGGCAGAAAGGGCCACTTCACGTAGGAAATCCTTATTCATCGTCACCTGTTTGCTGTGCGTATCCAGATTGCCTTCTGCCAACTTCACGGCTTTTCCTATCATGATACCCAAAGTCACCGCTTTGATTTCCAAATCTGCGGCAATCTTTATCGTATCTCCAATGAAGTTTCCGTAATGAATAAATGCCTGTGTAGGCAGTTCGGGATAATACCCTCGGACATACTTTTCACTCTTTGCACCCGAATTAAGGACGATGCGCGGGCTTCCTGTTGCCCGACCTACTTCCATGGATTTGCGGATGGAATCTACAAATGCTTCGGAAGAGAAAGGTTTCACGATACCCGAAGTTCCGATGATAGAAATACCGCCTTCTATACCCAGACGGGGATTGAAAGTCCGCCGGGCTATCTCTTCGCCACCCGGCACGGAAATAGTGACGGCAAAAGGATTGGGCTGTTTGGAAATGCCAAGTCGTTGAAGGCATGCCTTTACATTGTTTTCAATCATTTTACGGGGAGTAACGTTGATGGCAGGTCCTCCCACTTCCAGTCCTAGACCCGATAAGGTAACAATGCCTACACCTTCGCCTCCACAGACGATAACGGTATAATCATCAGCACCAAGTTCTGCGGGTGTTGGATCGTCAAAACGGAAAGGCACGGCAACATTGGCCTTGATCTGCATGCCATTTGTTACATCGGGGTCATCACCTGCATCTTTGATGACAGTGGCATCTGCTTCCAGCATCCAGTCATCGTTCACACAGCTGGGATGCGGGTAGAGTTCTTGCTCTTCGACGGGAACATAAATGGTTTCTCCGTTAGGGAGAATAACGGGGAATTCTGCGGGTCGGGGCTGGCGTTGAACGTTGAAAATATCCCAGGTTGCAGCTACAGCGGCTGCGGCTGCACAAGTACCCGTAGTCAGACCACTACGCAAAGGATAAAAATCAGGAAAATGTTTTTCAATCATCCGGCGCAAACCATGCTCACCGTTCACTATCATAAAACTTCCGGGCATTGGCGGACGACGGATTGCAAAAATGCGGATACCTTCCTGAAGGGCAGCTTCCACTTTTTCATTGAATCCTCCGGAAAGTCCGCTTTCTTTTATCAATATGGCTTCGGGGTGAAGTTGCTGTAACAGGATGCGTTCGTCTTCGCCTGCATGGTAGTAATGCAGATATTTTTCGGGAAAACCTTCACGTTCGGCCAGGCGGCGGGAGCTCTCACGGTTAAGGATACGGAAGTAGCAACAGGTACTTTCCTGCCAGAGGGGCTTTAGCTTGGCAATGCTTTGTACGCCTGTCAGTGCCAGGAGGGTGAAGATATCTTCTTTCCTGATTTGCCGGATGGCATCTTCAAAATCATCGCACCAGGTGATGTGTTCTTCATCGCGTGGCGGATAAATACGTTCGAATCGGATGACAAGCAGGTTCAGGGTATGGGCTACTTTCTCTACGGTCTGGTGCAGTTGTATGGCAAAGGGGTGGGCGGCGTCTACCAGTAATTGAATGTTATGTTCCCGGCAACAGCGCTCCAAGTCCAGTTCGTCCATGGCACCATGCAGGCGGATACCGTGGTGCATGGTTACTTCCTGCTCGTCTCCTTTGGTAGAGTAGTAAAATGGTTTTCCAGATTCTTCAAGGGTACGGGCAGCGATACGTCCTTCGGTGGTTCCGCCTAATATTAATATCATTGTTTTGAGTTATTGAGTGATACGTTCTGTTTATGGGCAGTATAAATGATTCGCAATGTTTCAATTAATTATCAGTTATCTGCGGAAGAGATGTTTGAACTCATGGGCGTAGAGTCGGGAAAGGCCTTCGCGATTGTCGATGGCTTCACCTACGACAATCATGGTGGTGAGCGTCAGGTTGTTCTCTTTCACAATCTTGGCAAGGTCCTTCAACTCTCCGCGATAGATGCGCTCATCTTTCCAGGTAAGGTGGTAGCAAACGGCAACAGGAGTGGTTTCGGGATATTCCTGTAAGAGCTCTTCCTGCACCTGTTCAGCAATGCCGGCGCTGAGGAAGATACACATGGTGCTTTGCGAGCGTGCCAGCAGGTGGAGTTGTTCGCGTTCCGGCATGGGGGTGCGTCCTTCACCGCGGGTAAGGATGATGCTCTGCACTTTCTCAGGAATGGTAAACTGAGACTTCAACGCAGCGGCAGCAGCCTGGAAGGAAGAAATACCCGGGGTGATGTGATAACTCATGTGATGCTGGTCGAAATAGTTCATCTGTTCCTGAATGGCACCGTAGATGCAGGGATCGCCCGTATGCAGGCGGACGATGAATTTGCCTTCATCATAGAATTTCTTCATCAGTGCAAACTGTTCTTCCAAGTCCATGGAAGCCGAACTGCGTACCGTAGCACCCGGTTTGGCACAGAATGTCAGTTCGCGGGGAACGAGACTGCCGGCGTAGAGGATGAGATCTGCCTTCTCCAGCATTTGCCTTCCACGCACGGAGATGAGGTCGGGATCACCCGGACCTGCGCCGACGATTTCGATATGTCCGTAGTAACGGAGCACTCCTTCTTCAATGGCTATGGCCATGGTGTAGTTTCCGCCTTTTTGCTTGTCCAACAGAAGTTTACCACCGTTCGCGGAAAGAAAGGCGGCGGCTTCGGAAACGCTGGGCGTACCCATATGCTTCTCTACTACCGGACTGGGGTTGGGGACGGAGATTTCTTTCAGTTCCTCCGCACTGTAATAGCGTATCTGATAGGCACGTTCCAGCTCCTTAATGACCGGCTCGTTGCGTTTCTCATTAATGGTGGCGATGTACTTTACGGCACGGGGCATGAAGGTACTGTTAATCATCGTACCAAGGATGTTTTCAACGATGTCATGCACGGGACCTGCCTGATGTGCCAGACCTACGCCGACATGCAATACCTTGGGCACATAAAAGAGTGCAGGGGTGTCATGCGTATTGTGCAGGAAAGGAGTGACGAGTATAACCAGCTGGTAACGGCTGAGGTCTATATCCCGGAATAAGCCGTAATGTATATCCACGTGTGGCGGGCAGGTCTTTTCCAGATATTCCGTTCCCTGATCACGTACTTCGAGGAAGAGGGCGGTGGGAACTTTCTTCACAAAAAGGCTGATGATGTTATTCATCATACCATATTCCGTCTCACCGGGGATGGCAGCCCAGTCAAATTTATCACCCAGGGTGTCCAGTGCCCAGAGGCCGGTGCGGTCGCTTTGGGTGGTGATAACAGGTTCAGCGCCAAGAATATGGGCGATGTTTTCTGTCATTTCGTTGGCCTTTCCGATGTGTCCCGAGAGGACGGAAACGGCATAGCGGCCAGTGCTGTCTACACAGATCACGGCGGGATCTGTATGTTTATCTTTCACATGCGGGGCGATGGTGCGGACGCAGATGCCCATGGCACCTATGAAAATAAAGGCATCGTAGCGATGGAAAGACAGAGCCATAAATTCTTCGTAAAAAGAAACGTATGTGCAGTCGGGTGCAGGAGTCGTGGTGATTATTTCGGAATCGGGAAACTCGTTACTCAGCGTTCGTGCAATGGGCAGACTGCTTTCGGAAATCAGTATAATAGCTACCTTCATAGGGTGGCTCTCATTATTCTTATTCATAAGGTTACTTTCATTATTTCTATCGGGTTATAATCATTGAGTGCGATGTGCAGGGAGGGTTGCAGAGACATTCCTGCGTTTTCTGCTCCTTTGTGGAACAATTCCCTGCTATTGGAGGATACGGAGTTGAAGACGATGCAACCGCCGGGCTGCAATACTTCTTTCAGGCGTACCAGTATATTTTCTAATTTTCCACCGTGTCCGCCGATAAAGACAGCGTCGGGGCGGGGGAGAGGTTCCAGATCAGTTTGCAGGAAATCTCCGATTAAGGCTGTGATTCCCGGCGCACCGAAACGGCGGGAGTTGATGCGCATCAGTTCTTCTCCTTCGGGACGTATTTCGAACGAAACAACCGTAAGATGCGGGAATTGCAGGCGGGCTTCGATGGAGACAGAGCCTGTGCAGAAACCTATGTCCCAAAAAACACGGCGGCGATTCAGTTCCAATGCCTGCAAGGTAAGGAGTCGGATCGGAGCTTTGGTAATCATGCGGGCACGTCCGTCCAAGTGGGCAAATTGTTCGTCGGGAAGACCGAAGGGGCGGGGTTGTTCAGTTATGGAGGGCTGACTATCTATAGGGAGGAGAGCTTCCTTGCTATGGGTGTCGTAGCTGACCGTATACGGGTGCCGTAGCTGATCGTCTACGGGTGTCGTAGCTGACCGTCTACGGGTGTCGTAGCAGAGCAGCAAATTATTCGGATGCTCAAATGTCTCTTTTTCAGCTTCTTCAAGACTCATCCGGCGGATGCGTTCGCGTTCGGGATTGCCTAGGTGCTCGCCTACGTACATGGTGTAGGAGTTGTATCCGTATTCCAACATTCGCGCGGCGATAGTGGCAGGGGTATGCTCCCGATCTGTCAGTACACCTATTTTGTGGGCACGTTCTATGAGTGCTTTGTCCAGTTCCTGCCACGGGCGTCCTGTCAGAGAGACGGTACGCATATCGTCGTAGGGCATCACCAGTCTGTGCGCTAATGTTTGCAGGGAATTGAAAGCTGGGTAGAGGCATATCTTTGCATCGGGCAGTTTTCGTTTTACCGTATTGGCGAAGCCGAAAAACAGAGGATCTCCGGATGCAAATACGACAATCGATGCATCGGAAGTCTTCTTCTCAAAGTCTGCAAAAATATTTTCGTATTGGGCAAAGACGTTATCCAGTGGAACTGTTATGGAAATCCACTCCGCACCTTCCGGAAGTAACTTCTCTACAATCTCCCGATGCCGCAAACCACCGGAGAAAACTTTTCCTTCCCGGATATGCCGCAGCACTTCGGGCGGGAAGAAAGGTTCCCGGTTGTCGTCCATGCCTATGATGATAAAGTTTCGTATCATAGCGTATCTATTTAAACATCCCGTCCCGGCCTTAACTGTTCCGCATCATTGTAGCACAAGATTGCATTCACCAGCGTTGCAGCCAAATTACTTCCTCCTTTTCGTCCCTCCACTATCAGTTTGGGTATTTCCATGAACGGCTTCACCATGTGCTTGGATTCCTGTACGTGTACAAAACCCACAGGCGTAGCAATAATACCGCTTGGTACAGCCTTTCCTTTACGTACCAGATCACAAAGTTCCATCAAAGCCGTCGGCGCATTACCGAATACAAACAAGGCATCCGGATGTTCCTCCACTACCAGACGTATACCGGCTTGTGTACGGGTGATTCCTTTTTCCGCTGCCATTGCCGCTACCCGTTCATCGGAAAGATAACATTTCACTTCTACCCCCAGCCGTTGTAAAGCTCCTTTGCGGATACCACTGGCAGCCATCGTCACATCCGTAACAATCGTTTTCAACCGACCGTCCGCTATTTTCTGATAAAGCTTTTCCACAGCACCTTTGTCCGTATACAGCAGCTTTTCCATTTCAAAATCAGCCGTGGTGTGGATGGCATGCAGCAAAGCCCATTTATGATCCAGAGGAATATTCTTATTCTTTAGTTCCGACTCAATGGTCCGGAAACTTTGTATCATGATGTCCTGACCTATCCCCTTAGTCGGTTGTTCATCCTTATCCGGACGGTTATAATATCCCCGGGGAGTAATGAACTTGCCGTTCCACGCATAAGACTGCGAGTTACCGATCAGGATGACCGTAAACATGTCCACTTCTTCGGGATTGAAATCGGCGAGTGTCGTCAGATGCACTTCCTGTTCATCCCGTCCGGCCTGGCGTACATAACCTACCGGAGTCTCCGGAGCACGTCCTTCTGCGAGAAACAACTCTTTCAGTCGATAGAGTTGCCAATACCGCCCTTCGCTTTTCGGATTGTATACAGCCGTTACGAAATCGGCCATAGCTGCCGCACGGATACGACGCTCGATCCGTTCCCACGGTGTCATCAGATCGGAGAGGGAAATCACACAGAAATCATGTCCCACAGGAGCACCCAGCAGTGAAGCCGCTTTCTGAAAAGCACTGATACCCGGCAAGGCAATCACTTCGACGTTGCTGTTCCGTTCCCGCTTCATCTCGTAAATCAGCGGAGTCATTCCATAAATCCCCGCGTCACCGGAACTGATGACACAAACCGTTTTTCCCTGTTCCGCCAATTCAAATGCCTGTTCCGCACGAGTGCGTTCCCGCTTCATGCCCGTATCTATACATTCTGTTTCAGGGTGGAGATAAGGCTGGATAAAACGGAAATAATATTTATATCCCACTACTACATCCGCTTCGCGAACCGCCTCCAGAACCGCAGGCGTAATGTCTTGTTCGCTGCCCGGTCCGATGCCGGCAACTATTATCTTTGGCTGTTTCATATCGCTTATATTTCTATCATGCAAAGATACATTCTATTCTCTAAATTTCGGGTATAAAAGGGTGTAAAAAGGGCTACACCCTTTGCCTGGAATGGTGTAGCCATCCGGGGCAAAAGGTGTAGCCATAAGAGGGAAAGGGTGTAGCTATTTCAGCAACGCCTCAATGTGTTCCATATATAACTTCCGGATAGCGGGTTGTTCGCCCAGTCCCTGCATACGGACATTGGCCTGATAACCTGCTTTTTCCATTTCCGGTTTCCATACTCCGACGATGTCTTCTTTTGTATGATTACCGCATACCAGCAACAACGGTATCAGTGTCACTTGTTTCGGGCGTGTCTCCTTCAACTGTGCCAGTGTTGCGTCCAGTGTAGGATAACCCTCGATGGTGCTGACGTGGAAGTTTTTCAGCCCGTGGGCTTTCATCATATAGTCCAGCATGGCGTAAGTGGCGGTACTTGGCAATTGATTGCCGTGTCCCACATAGATGACGTCCTCTTTCTTTTCGGGCTGTTCCTGTGTCAGAATTTCGATAACCTTTTCGCAATCTTCCACTGTATAAAGCAATGGATTACCTACTTTTATTTCTTTAAAGAAGGGCTTCACGCTCTCCGCATCGCGGCGGACGGAAGTCATTTCACTTCCTTCAATCAGTGTTGTACTCTGTATCAGTACATGCGAATATCCTTCGCTTCTGAGTTTCAGCAGTGCGTCTACCGGACTGTCTTTATGAACGCCTTGCTTCTCCAGCCTGCGCCGAACAATGGGAGAGATATACGCTTCGCGCACTTCAAACTGCGGAAAAGTTTCTTTTGCCTCACGGGTGATTACATCGAGCGTCAGTGCACGCGTATCAGGATCCGAACTTCCGTAATGGGTAATGAGAAGGGCGGTCTTCTCCCCCTGTGCAGAGGAGAAGAGAGCCACACTCAGTAAACAAAGAGTGATGAAAAGATGCTTCATATCAATAATAAGTTGTTATGCATTAATTCTTTAGTTTTAAAGTCAGACTCACCACCAACATACGTCCCGGTGAGTACAGGGTGAAGTTCTTCGTCAGAGGTCTCATATCTCTCTTGTTGAAGATATTGTCGATACCGATACCGGGTTCCAGGAAGAAACTGCTGAAACAGTCGAAGGAGTGGCGGGTGTTCAGGTTCCAAATACCGTAACCCGGAGCATCTCCGTCGGCATCTCCCGGATAGTAGCATTTGCTTTGCAGACGGCCGTTCAGGTTGAGGTTCATGGTGTAGTCACCCCATGAATGTGCATAGTTTCCGCTGATAGTTGCCGTGTGGCGGATGCTGCGTTGAATATTTTGCCAGCCTTCTTCACCTTTACCGCGGGCATAAGCGTAGGTATAGTTACCATTCAGCGTAAAGCCGGCGAATGGATTGCCTGACAAACTCACCTCAAAACCACGGACGGTAGCCTTTTCAAAGTTGATGTATTCTTTCAGATTTACATTCTTGGTAGATGATAAGTCTGCCAGTTCGGGGAATTCTTCCTTCAGTTGCTGCTGGGCCTCAGCGGACAAATCATTGAATGCGGTTACTTTGGAAGACACCATATCTGTCAGATAATTCAGATATCCCGTAACAGAGGCACTGAAACGGTTGGTGCGGTATTCCATATTGACGGAGTAGTAGTTGCTGTGTTCAGGCTTCAGGTCAGCATCACCGATGGAGATAGTGTATTTGCTACCCATTTTCTTGAACATGCTGTAATACAATTCGTCTACACCGGGAGCACGGAAACCTGCTGCATACGTGGCACGTACGTTGAAGTTTCCAATATTGTACATGGCTGCCACTTTCGGGGTGAAACGTCCGCCTGCCTGTTCGTGATAGTCATAGCGTGCACCGACAATGCCTGTGAAGTGATCCCACAGTTTTACCTCATGCTGTCCGTAGCCCGACAAAGTATATACTCCCTTGTCTACATCGGCATCGGGACGAACAAGAATATCCTTGCGGTAGTCCACTCCGAAGACAGTGGTACTGTTGGTGGTGAAACCGAAGATACCTTTCAGTTCGGCATCATGGAACTTCTGTCTTTTGGTGAATGCGTAGTCACCCGGTTGGTAATCACCGGCTGCCAGCATGTATTTGTAGCGCGAAGTATAATTGTTACCTACATAATCCAACTGGATGGAGGAACGTTTATTCAGTCTGTACTTGGCTCCTGTACCCCAGTTGTAACCTTCGTAATGCGTATTATAATCATTTCCGCCTGTCATACCGTCGCGTTTGGCGGGTCGGTCGGTCATACGCCAGTAATATCCGCCATTGGCATAGAACGAGAGTTTTTCCGTAGCATCGTAGGTAAATTGCTGCGAAAAGTTATTCATGCTGTAGCCGATGGAAAGCTGATCGAGGGTTTCAATCAGGTCATCATTCTTGTCTACGGTCAGGCCACTGTTCTGCCAGCCATCCGAGTGATCGTATTTATAAGCAGTGTAAGAAGCGAGCTTTCCTTTGGCAATGTCCAGGTTGAGGCCTTGTGAAAACTGATTCTTTCTTGTATAACGGCTGTTGGTGGTGAAGGATATTTCATCTTTCGGCTGGTTGGTGATGATGTTGATAACACCGGCAATCGCATCCGAACCATAGAGCGAAGAAGCTGCGCCGTTTAAAACTTCGATACGCTTCACACGGCTCATGTCTATCTGGCTGATGTCAATATTACCGCTGATATCTCCCGTCACTTTGCGTCCGTTAATCAGTATCAGTACATATTTATTGGAAAGTCCGTTCATCATCAGATACGAACCCATGGCATTCGGGGAGAAGGAGAGAGAGGGAACCATCATGGTCATGGCCTGTTGGAAATCCGTGATTCCGGCACGTTTTATTTCGTTGGCGGTGATGACGGATACCGGTGCCGGAGTATTTTTCAGTCGCTGGTGCGTACCCGTACCGGTTACTACTACAGGATTCAAATCCACAGTTTTATCTACGGAAGTTTCACCTTTATCAGCCTGTGCCCATGCACCGGCAGCGATACTTCCCATTAAGAGAGTCGTTAAGAATCTTTGCTTTATCATAAAATTATCGTTTGTTTGGAAATGCAAAGATATGGGGAAGATGAGGGTAAGAAAATACCCACTGATGGGTATTTCTATTGTTAAAAAACCTTGTTTATAGGTATGGACTCTTTAACTTTTATTCAAAGGGTGACGGATATCTATTGTTATTCCGGAACATAGATAATTTCTCCACTTTCCAGTTGGTAGGCTACACCGACTTTTTTCCCTCGCTTGCCGGAAGTTTCCTGTTCCTCGCTGGGAGTGTATCGTTTGATTTCCTGTCCTTCTTTCGTAATGATTTCCATATTCTCTTTTCCGGGATTCTTCACCATAGTGAAGTCTTCTTTGGAAAACATTTCCGTCATGTTGAAGCGGGTGACGAGGGCAACCATCAGTGCGACGGCAAAGACCATGGCTACATCAAAAAGGTTCGCTACCGTACCCATCGGGTCGGAGTCCGTTTGGTTGTGGAGCAGTCTGTTTCGTTTCATATTTTTTTATGGGGCTGAGAGTTATTCATTGGTTTTGTTTCGCAGAGTCTTGTCCAGATATTCCAGATCATTTATTTCACGGGCATACCAGCGTTGTTTCACTTGCAGAGTGATGACGCCGACTGCGGCAATCACCATACCGACCACGGTGGTGGCAAAGGCTACCTGCATATTGTAAGCCATTGAGGAAATATCTCCTGTAGCCAGTCCGACAAGGGCGGGACCCATCGGAATCAGTGTTCCCATCAATCCCAGCATCGGGCCGAGTTTGATGAAAGTGCGCGAGCGTCCCAGCTCTTTTTCGGCGTCTACTTCGAAGTTGGCAAGCAGGCGTTCGCAGTAGGCGGCGTTATCACGGTGCTCGGCAAGCTTTTTCAGGCAACGGAGCAAAGGTTGTTTCCCGGCTTGGGGCAAGCTCTGCAACTGTTCGTTAATGTTTTCAGGAGTGATGGTTTCCAACATCTCGGAGAGTTGTTTTTGCAGTTTCATCCGTTGGTAGAATTCTCCGAAGAAACCTCCGGCAAGGATAATGGCGCGGAGGAAGAACAGGAGTAATAATACGATGACCGGAACAAGTAGTCCGTTGGATATCCAGAAGAGTGAGTTTGAAATGGTTTCCATAATGATATTTATAATTTTAGTAGTTACTGTTTATTTAGTAGCCGGTAGCTATGATGCTCAGTACGACTATGAATAAGTTTACAATAAAAAGGATTTCGAGGCGCAAGGCTTTATCTCCCAAGAGGATTTGTAGCAATCGGGCACCGACACCGATAAGTAAGAATGTGGTGGTAGCTACTGTCCACGAGAGCATATTGAAATCAATGCCTGGAAAAGAGAATAATAATTCAGCCAGTATATAGCATAGTACGCCACCTATCAATAAACCGGGGTAAAGGTGGAGCAGAAAGGTGACGCTTCGTTTGAATGCAGTGTCTCTTGTACGCATTCCGGAGAAGCAGTCGAAGCAAAAGGTTATCAGGATGGCGGCTTCCAGTGTGATGCAAACAGATACATCCAGCATTTTCTCCCGGGAAGCAAAAAAGGCTGCTATTGCTGTCTTAGATTGCTCGGTTACCCAAGGAGTAATGAGTAAAACAAATAGGGCACAACATAGTGCTGTCAGCCACGTTCCCCAACGGGGATAGAAGCCGACCTTCAGCAGGAAGCTGAGGGTGATGAAGATTGCTAATATGGGGATGACGTAATCCATAGTTATATTTTTGTTATGGGTACGCGGACGACGCGGATGAAGCGGACGAACGCGGATTTTAATTTATTAATATTACAGTGCAGTTTTTTTATTCCGCGTTCGTCCGTTTCATCCGCGTCGTCCGCGTACCCATCCTCCTAAATTATCTTTTTCTTCTTTTAATTAATGCAACCAGTCCAATGAACACCACCAGTACCACGCCTCCAATCACTAATCCGTTTGTAGTACGTTTCTGCGCTACCTGTTCCGGTGTCAGCTTCTTTTCTTTCAATACTACATCTTTTCCATTGGCCGAAGCGGCTTCATATACTGCTTTCATCTTCTGATTGAATTCCTGTTTCTCTTTCGCATCCAGATTATCTGCAACGAACGACTGTAATTTGGCATTGTCGCATACAAACTCCGTGCAGGCGGCACCCTTTTCACGGGTTATCTGTGCATGTAGTGCAGCTGTTGCTTTCAACTGTTCAGGGCTTGCTTTCCAATAGCCTTTCCGTGCACTTTCCAGCATCACCGCAGTCATAGCCTGATAGGATGCCGGATTCACCCGGAGAAAATAATCTTGTATTCCGAGTTTATTTTCATCCTGAATGTACATTCGGTACAGGTCATTAAAAATCTCCTTATCCATTGCCGACGGACGCATTACATGCCAGCCAAAGATATTGCGGAAAATCTCTCCGAACATTTGTGCCGAACCTGCACCGCCTTTCATCCGTTCCTGTATGAATGTCGGATTCAGTATCGTAGCCCGCGTCTCCACAGCAATCGCCTCTTTGGTTTCCTGCATGCGGCGGTTGGTACGATTACGATAATCGGCCATATAAGCATCCGGTTCTTTACCTGTCAGTGTTTTTACAGTAAGAGATAATCCGCCGGTGAATTCATATACGTGGTCTAATGAAATAGGTCCCCACGTATTACTCTGCCGCGGTTGAATTACTACATCCGTTTCGGAGAGGGCGGAGGCAAACAAATCTTTCTGAACCTCTCCCCAGTTATCCTCATCACCATAAGCGGCACCCATATTATTGAGATATCCTTGGGCGATTTCCTTTTCATCCTCCCATGATCCGCTATGCTCGGTATATCCCATGATTCCTGTACTGTATCCACTATTAACAGGACCGAATACACGCATCACAGACATTTCCCGTGCACGCTTTGGAGAAGTCCCTTTTTCCACCAGTAACTTTTCCTGTAGCACTGTTCCCGATGCCACATAGTTGGGATATGCTTCGTCCTTTGCTTCCGACGCCAGGCGAACCGCATCCGTCAGTAACTTCAGACGTGATCCGGCTATGTCGCGAAGCTGTCCTGAGACTTGTACCACTACATTAATACGTGGCCGCCCCAGTTCTTCGCTGGGCACAAGTCTCAAATCTACTACACGTCCTTGTCCATCGCGAACAGGCTCCACGCCCAGCATCCAGAAGACTTGTGCCAGCGTGGCTCCTTCGGTTGTGATAAATTCACCCGCCCAGAAAGTATAACTCACTTTCCGCGGATATTCCCCATGTTTGCCGGTGTATTGTTTCAGGGTTGCTTCCGCCAGTCGTTTTCCGTCTTCCCATGCACGTGGATTAGGGGTTGTTTCAGCATTTACGCTATACATATTCCTTCCTGTGGGCAATACATTAGGGTTCAATACCGGATCTCCACCCGGGACAGGCAGAACTGTTCCTCCATTCAGACCGCGCACCATTGCGTTGAATTCATTGGCAGTAGAAGCTATTAGTTGTTCGCGATAGCGCAATGCGGGGCGAAGGTCCGGGGCAATGGCAACCGTATCACGAGGCGGATTCTGTAACATAGCCGTCAGTCGTTTCTTTGCCGTTGGCAGATAATGGTGGGCTATATATGTAAAGTCTTGCAATTGTTCCGTAGTAATCTTGCCTTTATCCCGGTCAGTTTTGGCCGTTTCGTAAGCCAGGGCATCTGCGCTGACGGCAAGGGTGGTTTGCAGTAAGTCACGTTCCGAATAAGGTTCACCCATCGTGTAGTATGCACCCAGCATCTTCTCATTAGCTATTTCTTCGGTAAAGGCATCCAGACGTTCCAGTTCTTCGGCAGTATAGGGGTTGTCCGGTACGGAATCCAGTTCCAGGTCCCGGTGAAGTCCCAGACGAACAGTCTCTTTCTTGACACGCATTCCCAGCATGCGATGTCCTTCCGTTCCTTCATCCAGAAGTTTATGAATATCTTCCAACAATTGGTTATATCGCTGTCTCATGCCACTTTCCGCATAAGGCGGAGTCAGATGAGTGACGAGTACAGCATGTGTACGCCGTTTGGCTATAATACCTTCTCCTACGTTTCCCGTAGTATAGAAATAGAAATGCGGCAGATTACCTACCAGTGCTTCCGACCAGTCTGCCTGTGATAAACCCACATTCTTTCCCGGGGTATATTCCAGATTTCCATGTGTACCGAAGTGTATCAGTGCATCCGCTTTAAAACCTTTCTGCATATACAGATAAGGTGCCAGATAACTGTGAGGCGGCGCTACGGGCATGCCATGTACCAGCTTGAAATCATCGTCTCCCAATGCCGGACGGGGTTGTGGAAACATTAACACATTACCGAATCGCAGGCAAGCAATGGCGATACTGTCTTCCGTGGCTAATAAATTGCCGGGAGCGTCTCCATAACGGTCAGTCACTTCCTTGTACTTTTCCGGCAGGATCACTTCTTTTGCCCAGGTTTCATATTGTCCGGTAGACAGCCATACAGGGTGTGCTGTTTTCAGGAATTGTTCCTGTGCCCCTTTGGCATACGAACCCATGATAGAGCCGTCACGGTATATCCTGTTTCCGAATTCTTCTACGGTGGCAGGCAGATTGCTTACGTCATATCCTTCGTTGCGCAAGCGTTTCAGGAAGTTATAAAGAGAAGGAATCACCTCCATGCCGCTTGCCAGCAAGGCATCTTTACCAGGTGTCTTGAAGTAACAGATGGCGACGCGTTTGTCCTTGTTGGATTTATCGCGAAGGGACATATATTTGCTGATATGTTTAACTAAGGCATCCATCCGTTCCGGTTCCGGTGTGTGCAGAATATATCCTTCTTCATTCTCATTTTGTGTGGAAATACATAAGGGGGCCATGCCTCCGTCTATTTCGGGTACTACTACACGTGCCGTCAGTGTACCTCCACTTACAGGTACGTTGGGATTCAGCCATTCTTCACGCGGTTGTACCAGTGGGAAAGGCATGAAGAGGGGAATATTTTCCTGATGTAACCAGTTAATGAGCGAGTCATTTCCCAGACGTCCCATAGGCAGATAAATCAATCCGTCGGGATGAAGGGTACGTATCAGGTCTTCGCGTCCCTTACCGCTACCGGTGATGGGATAAATGTTGAAACCTGCCTGTGTCAGACGGGAGATCAGGGTATCTACATGGGCGCGGGTGCCTTCCACCGGAAAACTGATACCTGAGATAAAAGCAAGGTTGCGCCCACCTTCGTGATAGAGTTGCTTTTGTTTCAGATATTCAGTCAACTCTTGCGGAGTTTTGAAGTATTGGCCGTATTCCTGATGATAAAACAGATTGTTGGGTAATTCTATGGGATTTTCAAAAGAACGGTCACCCAGTCGATGGGGAGTGGAAATGTGTCGCAGATAGCGCAAAGCATTCCTGTAGTTCTGTCTGCAAGCATTTTGGAAATACATTTGCAGGGTCTCCTGTTGTTCAGGAGTGATATTGTGGTTGACGATGAAGTTGAAGTGTCTTAGCGCATTGGTAAAAACTGGAACACCTTTGGCAGCTACCCGTTCCAGTTCCGCTACTTGTGTTTCGTCCAGAAACAATCCGCGTCCGTACATCATGATGGCATCATAGCCGGAAAGGTCTTTCACTTCCTCCATCTTGATGCACTTCACGCGGATATGGCTGCAATCATTATTCAGTGCGATGTCTGCTGCTTGTGCGGGCAGGGGATTGATGATGAGGATGCGGGTAGGTGCCCACCAATAATTGTAGGCTGCAAAGCAAACGATGACCACGGCGATTATGCAGCCAAGGATTATTCCTGTTCTTTTCTTGTTCATAGTAAGCGTTTTTGTTTTTTGCGACATTTTCTTCGAACATAATTTATGCTCAACACTATACCGGTTACTGAAGTTACTGTTCCACCCAGTAGTAATATCCATAGTACTGTCTTACGTAAAGTGGTATTTGAATTCAAGCCCGGAAGACGCATCCGGTGCATAGCCGTATAACTCCAGTATTTCCAACGGGAAGAGGTATTGACATAACGGATGATACCTGTTTCTGGATGAATATAGAAAACACTCCGGTCAGGATCATCCACCGTTATTTTCCAGACGGGAAGTTGACTTCGTCCACGATACATACTACTCATATCGCGGTAATAAGTTTCAAAATGGTTCAATAGTATCATGTGTATCTCCGGACGTTGATGTGCCGGAATACTGTCGGCAGCATATACACTTTCCACACCTTCTCGAATCTCTTTTTCCTGAAGTTGCAGAGTATGTGGTACACTATCCGTAGCATCAATATATTGTTCTCCCTTTCCATCTTTAACGGTATAGTAGGGATGTTTCCGGAAATTGCTCCATTCTATCTGCCGAACTTTCGGGAAACTGGTAATCACGGTGCGATAATCCAGCGTGTAATCTTCTGGTTGAGGCGCCTTTCCTTGCAGTGTACGTAGCGGACTGCTCTTCAAAGCCGGTTTATGAATCCATTCCGGAATGTCGGCAACGGACATCATGCCACTGAAAGTAAAGGTCAATACGAATATTCCGAAAAAAATGCCACTGACATAGTGCCAATGATACCATTTCTTCCGGTAAGGTGAGAACCCTTGGCGATGACTCTTACGTGTCCTGTGCCATACGTCGACTGTAACCCATATCCCTGCAATTACCATAAGGCAACCTATGCCGGATAACCAAATAACGGTTTTACTCCACAATGTGGCGTCTTGCCGTAGCCAAGTGAAATATACCCAATGGGGAATAGCTCCCAGCCATGCCCAGAAGCGTTCGTTCCTGTTGGAAAGTTGTAATACTTCTCCGCTTTGTGAACTTATGTAAAGCTGTGTTTTTGCATCATCAGCAAAATGTATCTTATAAATGGGCATTTCCTTTTTCAGTTCACCGAAAGGTATCCACTGATCCAGTGTATGTAGAGTGTCAATGTATGCAATGGGGGAGGCGGACCATAAGGTGGCTATTTGCCGGATACGTTCATTGTCGATTATCGACAATGTGTCCGATGGGGCCAGGTGAAGTTCATGTATTCCTTTGTTGGTACGGATATGGAAGATTGTTTGCCCCAGGCTGCGGTCTAAGGTGAGTTTTCTCACTTTTTCTCCTTTGGGCAGACGTGAAAGGACAGAAGTGATATCAGGCAGTGAGTCGCCTGAGGCGGAGAGTAATTCTTGCTTTTGTAGTTTTTCCTTTGCACTGACACGTGGAAAGCGGTGGTACATCATCACAAAAGCGGAGAGGAACCACATAAGAAATAGGATACAAAGCAGTGTGCCCAGTATCCTATGTAAAGAGTACATTAATTTGGTAATGATATTCATCTGTTATTCCACATCTTTTCCGGCAGCATATCCGGCTTTCTTTTCCATGATATCCAGTATGCGATGTTTCAGCATAAAGCGGATATGGTTGATGAAAATTTCCTGTATTTCGGGTACTTGTCCCAGTCCTTCCATACGGACATTCACGGTGTAGCCTTCTTTTTCGAGTGCTTCTTTCCAATCTTCGGCGATGTCATTCTTGGCATGATCTCCAGCTACGAACATAAATGGTACCAAGGTAACTTGTTTCGCCTTTCCGGCTTTCAACTGTGCCAGCATTGTCTCAAATGAAGGATATCCTTCGATGGTACCTACGTGGAAGTTACTCAGTCCATTAGCTTTTAGCATATAGTCCATCTGGCTGTAAATGGCGGTGCTGGGAGTATAGGTGCCATGACCGACAAGTACGAAATGCTCACCTTTCTTAGCGGATGCTTTTTGATTTTGCGTATTGGTGAGTCTGTTATTCAATATTTCAACTACCTTTTCTGTATCTTCCACTGAATAGAGCAGGGGAGTGCCAATACGGATTTCCTTGAAGAAAGGTTGTACACTCTCCATATCTCGACGAAGTGACTCCATTTCTACACCGTCAATGATGTTCGAGCTTTGCACAATAACATGTGTGTAACCTTCACTACGCAGACGGAGCATAGCATCCAGCGGAGTTAGTTTCTCGATGCCGCGTGCTTTAAGACGACGGATAATGATACGGGAAGTAAAGGCTTCACGCATTTCCAGATCAGGGAATGCTTCGCGGGCTTTCGCATTGATAGCGTCAATGGTCAGGGCACGGGTATCATCGTGCGTAGTACCGAAGTGTACCATCAGCAAGGCGGCTTTATCGCCGGGTTTCATACTTGCGAGCATATCGCTTGCTACGAAGTTTTCCCCCTCGTGCGCAGAGCATAGGAAAGTGAGGTTGCAAAGAAATAAAAGGATAAATAGCTTTTTCATAAGGTAGAAATGATGCTTTTTAAATATGTTGAAAAAGGTTATGTGTCAATTTATATTTTAAGTACAGATTATACGAAAATTACAAGAAAGAGATTAATGATTCTTGTTATCGTATAACCTGTACCTGAATATATGATGATTAATCGTTTTCAACGACACGTATCATGTCGAAGTAGAATTTACCTTCCACTTCTGCTCCCTTTTCTACGGTACCGGTCTTAATGTCGTAGATATAGATAATAGCATTGGCATCCTCTTCTGTATCTACACCGATGTAGGCTTTATCGTTAAAGATAACGGAACGTTGCGAGAAGCGGCCACCGCTGTAAGCAATTTCTTTGCCATTGTAGCTCAGGCGAGTTTTGGTTCCAGTAGTAAGGTCAATGATGGCATAGTAATGTGAGAATGCATCAATAGCTGTAGGTTTCTTTATTCCTGCAGCAGCAGCTTTGTCGCTAATAGGTGCATTATCGTTGCGAGCATATACCAGAGCTTTGTTATTTCCTAAATACTGAACAGTCATCAACTTACCATCTGCATTGGAATAACCATTGTAAGAGGTATCAAACTCTGTTTCACCCGCTTTGATACGCAGCAACATTCCTTTTTCAAGACCGCTTGCTTCTTCATGGAAACAAGCCAGATAAAGATTACCAGCTTCGTCATACGCTACACAGTCCTGCATCAATTCTCCGTAAGCACTTCCTGCCATTTCACCTTCAACGGGAGAAATAATATCTTTTTCCACCTTCATAGTTGATGGGTTGATGATGGCTGCATGAAAATTAGGCTCTTGTTCACTTGCAACAGTTTGGCCTGCCTTTTCTTTCCAGTAGTAGAAGTAATATAATTTATTGTCTGACTTGCGGTAGGTGAGAATACCTGAACTTGTCAGCTTTTTCCAATCGGTAGGAGCGGGTATAGTTACTTCACCTTCATCAAGGATCGTTAAATCGTCTGCTTTCAGTTTCGTATAAAGAACTTTATCCTTGTCGCCGTTGGTAGATATGATAACGAGTGTGTTATCGTCAATCCAGGCATGTGTGTAGGCACGTACTTTATAAGTATTAGTCTTGAAAGGGCGCTCTGCAATCACATCGATTTTATTATTCTTGATCTGATACTTTACGAAGCGGTCAGCGGAACCAGGGATTTGATAATAGTATTTCCCTTTTGAGATAGACTCCATAGAGTAATCTCCGAGTTCCGATCCTACTCCTTCGACGGTGATGACACCTCTATCAGCCGTCAATGTACTGGTACTAGTGACAATAGTAGTGTTTTTACTGCTCATACCGCCATGCTTACCTACGGTTACAAAAAGGTCGAAGTGATAATCACCTTCATTGATACCCGGATCTGGAGTAGGAGTAGGATCATCATCAGAACAAGCCGTAAATGAGATTGCCATCATGGCTGCCATAAAGGCCAAGAGTGTAAATTTGAATTTTTTCATCTTGAATAATTATTAATGATTAGTTAATGAATAATCGGAACTTGGCAAAGAAGGCACGTCCAGGTTTTTGCAACTTGTAGTTGTCATAGGCTGTCTTGTCGAGGAAATTGGTACACTCTAAAGCAATGTTGTAGCGTCCGCGTTTCCATGAGTAGGTAATATCAGCATTGCAGATATGTTGAGCCGGAATGCGTGCCTTGCCTTCAGTGGCACCATAAGCCTCCCACAAAAGGTAATACCAGTGTATCCACTGATAAGTGCAACCTAGGCGTAGCTTGCTTTCTGGTAATGCCACGTTACGGAAAGTATAGTATGCTTCCGCACTACCAAACAACCAAGGACGGTTGGGTACACGGTTGTTGTAGGTAGCCGATGGTTTTCCGCCATTCTTGTACTTCTGTTGGTCGCGGGCATCTTGATAGCTGACGTTGCTGGCAAGTTGCAGCTTACCTTGCCAATCGTAGCGTACCTCTCCTTCCACACCCTTAATGTGGACTGCGGGTACATTGGTATATTTCATTGTACCTTCTTTTTCAGCAACTTCGCTCTGAATATAGTTGTCAACCTTGCGGAAGAATCCGCTTGCTTCGTAGTAGAAGGTATGTCCGGTACCCGGATGCCACGTACCGAATAGACCGGCATTGAAGTTATCACTGTTTTCCGGTTTCAGTGCTACGTTGGCGTAGATATTAGTACCGTTTCCCAATAGTTCGCGTGCGATGGGAAGTCTCACACTATGCTCATAGGACACTTTCACGGCTAAAGCTTCCGCTACAGTGTACCGAAGTCCGACACCGTAGCCTAGATAGTTTTTGGTTGTGGAACCTTGTACCGCTTCAGAACCAGTCACGCTAGGCTGATCGGTCTGCCGGATATTCGGGTGATTGATATAATCCTTTATGAAAAACACATTCTCCATCTTGCCATCCAATAACGACTGATTGTAGGAAAAGCCTAGGATATGTTTGGTCACAACATCGTTGGATGGCTCGAAAGTGGTATCTAAATCATCATAACGGTCGTTGCCGGTACGACTCAGATGATAGTTCAAGTTAAAGTTATGATGATTGTTCAGTTTATAATCCAGATTGGCACGGACCACAGTCAATGGACGCTTATAATGACGCATAGATCGTTCTTTGCCCATAATTTCATTACGCTGGCCATCTATGTATCCACCATCCCAGTAATATTTTCGGTAGGTGGTGTCCACGGTCAATGAGTGATCCCAAGTATGGGAGAGGGCAGCATTCAGCTGCATATTCTTCAGAATGAAATTACGCTTCTGGTAATGTGCTGAGATATTCCAGGCATCTGAGTTCTTTTCTGCCATTCCATATACTTTGTCTTGAACAGAACCCGTCTGTAATTCTTTATCTGTCTTGGAATAGGAAGCGGAAACGAAGAATGCATCTGCCCATGACCTGTTGGCAACTCCTACCTCTATTTGCCCCAGTAAGGAGAAGTAGTCATCGTGGAAGCGTTTAGGATTACCATATATGAAATTGTCACCACTCTCATCCCGCATTTGCACGTCTTTCATCCTATAATCATTCTTTGAATAATTTACTCCCACAGTAGGTCGGATAATCAGTCCTGTTTTAGGTTCTACAAATTGTGCATTCAAGTCTGCTTTGTGCGTATGGAATGAACCGATGCCATAAGAGACATCCAGATAATTTTTCTTATCTTGTTTGGTTATAATATTGATGGCACCACCCAATGCATCCGTTCCCAAGCTGGCAGGAACCACACCTTTATATATTTCAATCCGGTCTATAATATTCACCGGAAGATTAGCAAGTGAAACTCCACTTCCTTTAGTGTCCAATGGCATTCCATCTAAAAAGTAGCGAATAGAATTGCCGGATAAACCATTTATAGACAAATCAAAGTCTGAACCGACACCTCCTTCTTCTCTTACCTTAATGCCTGTTGTACGGTTTACCAGGTCATTGAGGTTATTTAGCGAATTTACTATAGGTTTTATATCGAGAGCATTGACGGAAAAAACTCCTTCTTTCACTTTCTGTGTCTGTGTCTTTCCATAAACCTCAATGGAGTTCAAAGTAACAGCACTTTCTTGTAATGTGAAGTTGAGTACTTTGTCCTGCTGAATATCCAGGGCGTTTTTTACTGTTTGATAGCCTACTAAGGATACAACCAATGTGCGTTTGCCAGGTGAAACTTTCAAGGAGTACCTGCCATTATCATCTGTATAGGTTCCGGATGAAGAATTCTCAATAGCAATGGTTGCTAATGCTAAAGGTGCACCATGTTGGTCTGTGACTTTCCCTGATAGAGTGAATTTATTCTGCGCTATTATACTTATCTGTGACAAGCAGGTAAATAATAACAGTACACATACAATCTTTTTCATTTATATCCTTGTTAACGGTATTTATGACTTACCTTCGGGAATGTATGTACAAGGAGAAATGATTTCTTTATGGGCAGAATAAAGAATGCCAGACTCGATGTTTTGTTGCTTTATTTCCCGAAAGCATTAAAACTATGTTGTTTCTGGCAGGTCTTCTGACTTATTCCATCTTAGAACGCCTTCCCATCCAACTTACGGACAGTGGCACAGAGTGTTCCAAGACTTGGAAGGAACTTACAGCAGCGGGTCTGTTCAGGAGTTTCACCTGATTCCCTTTTCATCACTTACCCCGTAGCGTAGGGGAAGTGAAACCAAAACTGCGGCAAAGTTATAAAAAAAGTTAGTCCGAACAATGGACGTATCTGAAAATGTTTTTATAATATTAAAAGAGATACATACTGGAATGTAATGTATTTGTGTCTTTATAAGATAATAAGATGTGAAACTTTAAAGAAAGAACAACAAAAGTGTATATAAAAAAGCATCAAATAAATGAATCATAAATAAAAAACTCTATATTTGCAGGATGTAATTAATACGGTACTTTATGACGACAGGAGAACGTAAACAACTTTTGTTTCAACGCCTAATGGCGGTAAACGATGAACGGCTATTAGAAGACATTGAGGCATTATTAAATAATCGTTGTCCGGATAATGTTCTATACTTTTCTTCTGAATTGCGTGATAAGATTGATAATGCTTTGGAACAGATGCAGTGTAAAGAGGTTGTGTCTACTGAAGAAATGGAATATAGGCTAAGTCGATGGAGCGAAAAGTAGAATGGACAGAAGCGGTACTTCTGGAAATGAGAGAAATCTTTGAGTTTTATGATGAACGTAATGGTACATCCAAATACAGTGAATCTCTTTTTCGACAGATAATAGTTTCAATAAATCGAATTGCAATTAATCCTTTGTTGGGGCATATGACAGAATATCCTCACGTTCGTTATGTGGTGGTGATCCCCAATTATTCTGTATTTTATTATTTTGCAGATGATGTTATAACAGTGCTAGTATTGTGGGATAATCGTCGTAATCCAGCTCGATTGACTTATATTCTTCACGACTCAGACCCAATGTATTTATGTGAAGATTTAGAGACTTATAAGTAGGTGTGTTGAGTGTTATCTGCACGAAAACTTTTATAAAAAACACTTGCGGCTGCGAGAGCCTGCGCTTGTACAAGTGTGAACGTTCACTTGTACAAGCGCAGGCTC